>Ga0041059_1000079_pt1 | contig 50768 bp, 40 predicted proteins | sample AraColnosormetaG_FD_56232 | JGI IMG/M metagenome (GOLD analysis project Ga0041059, IMG submission 56232) | Arabidopsis roots microbial communities from North Carolina, USA - Col MF nosort | ecosystem: Host-associated > Plants > Roots > Unclassified | place: USA: North Carolina | collected...
GTCCCTCCTCCGACGGACCCTCATCTGATGGACCCGCCGCCGCCGAGTCACCCAAAAGTGGCGCCACGACTAATGTGAAGCTCTCCATCGCCGGCACTGTCGCCGCCGCCGGATTCTTCATCTTCTCTCTCTAAGTTTTGTTTTTTAATTAAACTTGAGACGGAATCATAAGATTCACATTATGAGATGAGGCCGTATCTCTTTAACTAACTAACTATACTATATACAGTGATTTATATTAATCAAGAGATTGAATGGAGTTATTATTATTACGTACCGTTGTTGTACTATGTTTTTTTTGATTACGTAATTTTTGATGATTGTGAACTTATTAATGTTTATTTAGAAATTAAATGAAAAACAAATTTTTCAAAGAGGGCATTTGGTCTAGTGGTATGATTCTCGCTTAGGGTGCGAGAGGTCCCGAGTTCAATTCTCGGAATGCCCCCTTTCTTTCTTATTTTGTGTTTTCAAATCATATATAAACAAAGTTTACAAATATTCATACAATGCAATCTAGTAAAATTCAATATTCCTTCTTGGAATAAAACCAAATACAGTATGTCAACAATTCCAAACTAATCCTTTTTTGAGGCAATCCGGTTTTGATAGTTCTCCCCACAGCCACAGGCGCTAAGTCAGCGCAATATCTCTCTGAAAGATGATGATAGGGAGTTTCTGTAAGACCTCTCTGCTACTGTAACAGAGCCTACAAAGACCACACAGAGAACTCTCAGACACAGAAACGATGGCTACTATCTTTTTCTTTTAGTACTTCACACATACATTTGGCGATTAGTGAAAGTAAGCTTACTTTCTTAGTTTGGTCTGTTGATTTTGGTCTCTGTTTGTAGAAATTTGGAAGTGGCTTCGCTTTGAAGCATAGCCTTTGCCTTAGTTTACTCTCTTCCTTCTCCACACTCCTCTCCTCCGCCTTCTGGTTCTGTGTCTCCATTTCCTTGAATTTCCCCTCTAGCTTCTGAAACACAAGAACCAGTTAAATGATGGTAAGTGACAAGACAAAAGCGTAGAAACCAAAAATATCTCTATTCTTGCCTTTTTTCTTCTCTCTGCTCTCTCCTCTGTTCTTAAGCCAAACGGTGTAAAACAGCTCGGTGTCCTGCTTTTGTTTTCCAATAACTTGGTTAAAAAGGTACGTACACATTATACATTTTTGAATTGAGTAAACTCTTATGAAGATCAGTTCTTCTTACTCCGCAGGGAGGAAATTCCATCTTCCTCGACCTGTCTTGGCAGAAGAATTAGGAGCTATCTTCCCTCTGCACTTACTGTAACACCTGATTACTTCTCTAACCACTCGTGAATGAAGGAAGTAAAAAGAAGTTTTCTAAGAGTTAATTCAGTTTTTACCTTGTGTTACTCGATAAAGGTGTGGACAAGGAGTCTTCAACCATTCCCTTTGCAGACACCTGCAATCATCACAAGAGCATAAGCACTTGGTTGAGTGAAACACAGTTTAAAGAATGCAGTCACCTTGTTTGATGGTGTCCGGAGAGGAGTTTTGCAGTCTTTGGTTGGTTTAGAAGAAGCTCTTGACCCATCAATCTTCCTTATGATGGACACCAATCTATTGAACTCTTTTGCAGGCGTGAAAGTGTACGAGCTGCTCTTGTTATTAGACTTTTTACTTGGAGTCCTCTCCGATGAATTGTACTTAGAGACTCTTGGTTTAGTACTACTCTTTGGTTGTGAATCTTTGGATTTCTTCTTCACAGACTGTTACAGATCAAGAACAATAGAAAAAAAAGTCAGAGAGAAAGAAAACTCTTAATCACCATCTCTTAATAAATACACATGTATAAATATATACCTTTAGTATAGGTTTCTCCTCATCTACTTGTTCTTCAGCTGTGCGGCCATTGATCTCTGACTCAGCCATGCCACAGTTCTCTTTCTCATCAGATTGTCTATTACTAAATCGGCCTTCTTTCTCTGCAAGTAATTTCAATTGAGCAGAAACATCTAAAGATCCTCTTGGAATCTCAAGATCCGGTTTTGAGACCATCCAATCTTTCTTTTCTCCTTCATTGATATCTTCTTCTTGAACTGGAGACTTCTCTGGTTGGGGTTTAGGGATTTGCTGCTGAAGCAAGAGTGCCTCTTCAGCAGCAGCTTTTCTAGCAGCAGCGACTTTCTTGTAGTGAGCTTCAAAGAAAGCTTTCTTCTGAGCAACAGATCCGGGCTTAGAGTATCTCTCTGCCTCAGCCACGTAAGGGTTCTGTGTGGAGAAAGCAGACCATTTCTCCCAGTCAAGTTTCTCCGACATGAATCTTCCGAAGGACACAGACTGTCCTAAAGCACCAAGAGAATCTCCCTAAAGAAAGAACAGAGAGAGCTTAATTTCTAAGAAAACATATGATTTTTTAAAAGAATATGTAACTGAAATAGAAGAGAAAGCAACTAACAAACCTGTGGAGCTGCATAAGAGAATGGCTGCATGAGACAAGCAGATTCTCCCATTCTTTTGGAACAATTGTAGTTCAATTCCAAAAATGTATTTGTTAAGTTTTAAAGTTAAGAAGAAATATAAGTGGGTAAAATGAAAGAAAAGAAAGTAGAAGGAAGATGTATCCGTTGTACAAAAAGGCTTTTTACTGTTTAAAATTTGAATTCAAAAAAAACAAAATGCAGGTTTCTCTGTCTGTTTCTTCTTTTCCGTTGCTTTATGAGATTTTATTAGTTTTACTATTAAAGTATCCTCTCAGACTCACACCACATGAGAGAGAAAGTGGTCCGCCAAAAAACTGTGTATGGAATTTTTGTAGAAATAAACTATACTTTTCTAAAGTGTTTTTTTTAGTTGGATTACCTATAGTGAAAAACCAGTGATGTCAGAAAAAAAATAAAAAGCAGTTATAAGTTGGCACGAACCACAAAGCATAAAGTTCAAAAACCGTCTATAGCAAGTTGATCGATCAACTTTGCCTGTTAATTATTATGTGTAACAGAGATTGAGATTTTGGTTCCTTCGTGTGTTTTTGAAAATTACAATCCGACTTTATAACTCTTGACAAAAAATAATGTTTAAAAGAATACAAACAAACCTATATGACTTTGGGGGAAGCAAAATGTCTCACCTTTTTTTGGTTTAGTTGTTTGTATCTACACATTGCTCAGATTCTAACAGAAATGATCATTTAGTGTCCAAGAAACCTGTGTTCGAGTAAGAAGTTCGTCTCTTGTTTCTGTAACCTTTCCCTCTTGTTGTTCCTCTGCCTCTACGAGTCGAGAACACCAATAGCATCACTACCAAGAACCCTACTCCAGATATCAACCACAGCGCAATCACCCATAATTTCAACGTGCTGAATCTCCCTTCAGACTCGGACGAACCACTTGACTCTTTTGTTTCATCGCTTCCTTGGGTTTGTTTTGTTTCAATGTTACCAACTTTTCTCGAAACCGAGATCTTCTCAGTCGATTCTGATCCAGGTTCAGGGCAATTTCTTCTCTTGTGATGCAGAAATAGAGCTTCGTTTAGCTTCTGTCCACATTCAATGCTGAGAAGGTCTCTTTGCCGTAGATCATTGTCTGTTTGATGGACTGCCGAAGGACTAGGCGGGTCTGGAAACTTTGCCCAGCATTTGTTGATCAAATCAGTGTTCCTCCAGTTCGCCTTGTCAAAGCTCCAATTTCCGACTTTGAACTCAAGACCGTAGTGGAAAACTCGATAGTCAGCACCAGGTTCAGGAACATACCCGGGATAAATCATAATTTCTTTGTTTATGCTATGCCGCAAATTCAGCTGCACAAATGTTGTATTTAGACACTAGTCGAAACCAATCATTATCATTGAGCTGAAAGTTCAGAATAAGTTTTACCTCTGCAGCACCAAATGAATAACCATACATTTCGCTGATCCAACCGGATTCATATATATCCCCAGTTAACTCCTTCCCGTAGTGTTCTTTGTCTGCTCGAACCTCCTGGGTTTTAAGCAACCAGTACATTGCAAATTTCCGGAGATCCTCTATGTGCATTATAATGACTCCACCAACTTTATCACAAGCCTCGGGATTACGCGTGTGAAGTCTTGCAAGGTCATTATCACATCCAATAAGATAGCTAAACAAAAGAAAGAGAGACGGTTTAAGGGGACTTCTGCATCATCTATAAATTGGAAAAGAGAGAAAAAGAATTTTGTTGTTTCTCAAGATTCTTACTCGTAAGGAGTTGAAACTGGTCGGCCTCGAGCTGCCTTAAACTCCCAAGGTGTGATGGGTCCACGAAGGATCATGTCAGCATCAAGAATTACTACGTACTCTGCATCAATGTTCGTGTGGTGAAGCCAATGGACAACTGCTGCTGGTTTGTTAATTGCCGGGTACCTGATTCAGTTAAGAGCATAGCAAAATCAGACGAAGATCAAGTTATAACTTGGAGACCTGAGGTTTAACTGCTAAACTTACCAATCGCCTGTTAGAGGATGTCTGCTCATCGAAGGAACATAATGCGTCGGGGCCAAGTCATGACCTTTATAGTTTTTAAGAGCTTCATCTGTGCAACTGAGAAGCCGAGTGATATTTCCAGGTTGGCCGCTCTGGCGGAAACTGTGCATGAAGCCCACTGTTTGCCAATCGAAATAAGTCGTGCACTCAGTAGAAAACAGTGTGTGAATCTTTGGATAAGTTCCTTTGAATTCATCAATGGGTGGCGGCTCGTGTTGGTCTGGCAGGATATGTACACTTCCTGGTGCAAGCAGTTTAGGCCTTGTTAACTCCATGAAAGTTTTGCTCTTCAGAAAGCTCAAGTATTTGGTCCACTTTGGTTTTGGACACCCATTTTCTGCGTGACGCAGTATGAGTCCCTCGTTCAATGTATTCATGCATTCCAAACTCAAAATTAGACCTCTTCGTTTAGACGGATCAGGTTCCATTATTTTAACCTAATCAACGAAAAGTGTTTCGTCAGTAATTGCACCCATTAGAGATATATGAAATTGAGTTTAGAACTTGTTAAGCTAACCTCTCTTGGATATGGAGGCTCGGGGAAGAGGCGATTGCAGTCGTAGACTATATTGTCTTCGTGGTGGTCCAGTTTAGTGAAAGACCAGTTCCCAATGGAAAAAGGTAAACCATAATGCATAAGAACAGGCTCAACACCTTCTCGTGGAACATACCCGGGATATATCATCAAGTCGTCATTAATCTTGTGCTTAAGTCCTGCCTGTGGATCAAAAACAAAATCACAAAGTTTTATAATCGAAACCAGACGTACTGAGGACTGTAATAGTCAGAGCATGAGCAAGAGAAATTAGGAAAGTGGTGACTTTACCTCTGCAGCACCGAAGGAGTAACCATACATCTCACTGATCCAACCTTTGCCGTAAATATCTCCGGTAAGATTGGTGGTCCAGTGAGCTGTATCTTGGCGAACGTCTTCGGTCTTTGACAGCCAGAGAGGGGCCAAGACCCGAAGATCGTCGATATGCATAGCGAGAAGACCGCCAACTTTGTCACAGAGTTCAGGATGCTTTGTGTGCAACCGCACAAGGAGGTTATCGCAGCCCACCAAGTAGCTAAATCATATAGAAAAAAGGAGTGAGCAACAAATAAAAGAAAGGATTAAGATTTATGTTATGACTGAAGAGGAGGTAGGAATACCCGTAATGGGCGGCAAAGGGTCTTCCCCTTTCAGCACCGAGTTCCCAAGGGATGATAGGACCTCGAATGATCATGTCAGCATCAAGAATAACGACCCAATCCACATGCTTGGCCTCTTCACTGTGTTGAAGCCAGTAAAGAACTCCAACTGGTTTGTTAATTGCTGGGTACCTATAGAGTTCATTCAATAAATACATCAAAGATCCATCTAACCCATCACCAAGATTCCAAAGCTAGCGACCAGTACTAAGGATTAAACCAAATTGGCCCTAATTGATCCAACTCAATTTCACAAGTTAGCAATGGCAAACTGGTGCAAGAGACAGAACAACGTGGTTCTGTCTAGCACTAATGTTCCACAACAACAACAAGAAGTTTCCGAGCAGAAAAATAGAAAGAAAAGAGAGTCAGTAATGGTGTTGGGAGTTTACCAGTCACCGGTCTTAGGATGTCTGCTCCAAGAGGGAACTTCGAAAGTGGGAGCGAGATTCATGCCTCTGTAAGTCTTCTTCTGATCATCGGTACAGCTCAATAACCGGGTAATCGGACCGGGTTGGCCGGATTTCAAGAAGCTGTGCATCAAACCAACAGTCTGCCAATCGAAGTAGTTCTGGCACTCCACCGAGAAGAGCGTGTGGATCCGATACGGTGCCATTTGACCCGATTCATCAGCCAAAACCGAGACCACCAGCGCAGCCACAATCGCCGTGATCAAATCCCACCGCATCTCGATTTTCGAATTTCAAAACCCTAACTAAATTTGCATACTTTTTTCCTCCGATCTAAAAAAAGTCAATGCATGGAGGATGATTGATCCATGGCGATGCGTTGCCTAGTTCTTCTCTATAAACCTGTCGATGGTTATGATTAGGTAGTGGCGACCACGAAGAACTGCCACTTGTGACTAATTAATAAATAAAAAAAGTTGAGATCTTTGGCATTTGAATAATAAATCAAAGATTCTCTCTTTGAATCGCCCAAGTTTTGGCTGCCATGGACTCCGGCAACCATTTTACATACACATACGTCCAAAACTCGGCGACTTGCCTGTGTTTTTTTTTTTATTCTCACAAATATTTTTTTTAATAACCAAACAAATACAATAACAATTTTCTTACAAGAATTATTAGTCTAAACATGATTAGTCTATTTTGCACCCAAACAAAAAAACATACTATAGAGTATTAGACCAATCCAAATTTTCTATATATCCATTTTATTTTTAATACAATAATATACATTTATTTCTGTCATTAGGTACTATACATTTGGTATATAAATGGCTTTTTGATTATGTCTTTCTTCTTTTCGGAGGAGTATACTCCATTTTTTCTGTTGGGAATCTCGCATGAACTAATAGAAACGTAGAATAATAATATACAGACAACATAGATCAGTTCATCAATTATCATTTTTTATTATTTGGTTTAAGATCAATTATCACTTGTTCTTGGATTGGAACTTATAAGTAATTATCGCTTTGCCTTTTTGATATATATCTTTTATTACTGTGTCGATCCAAAAAAGATGAAGGACATCACGTTATGGTACTCAAAATAGATGGTTAGCCACTAACGTAACAAGATCTAAGACCGTATAATCACATTTCCCTCGAATTAGAATCATTCTCCCTCGTTGACCTTTATATATAAGTACTATTTCCTTTGCGATGATCCGACTGTATCAACTAACTAAAAATACAGAAAGAGAAATTAAAAGAAAGAGAGGAGATCAAATATTGTAGCAATGAGAGCTTTCAGCTTAATGATATGTGTTCTCGTCTTGGCAACGTTGATTATGGTGGCCGAGTCTAAGTCTTCCTATAGTGGGAACGACGAGACACTCACTCCTCCTCCTCCGATGGCTCCTTCACCGTCACCAACTGGTACTGACGGCGGTCACTTTGGTGAACCCAAGACGCTTCTACCACCTCCAAACGCCGCCACTTTCACCACTTGCCCGCTGTTAATCACCTCAACATTGATTAGTGCCTTGGCTTTCGTCTTCTAATATAAGACGTGTTTTTCTTCTTCTTTACTTTGTTTTGAATTTATTTCCTTGTTTTGTTTTCAAGTTCAACTCGTGTATACTGATCTCCAACTAACCTTCGACTACGAGTATTCACAACGATCAGATAAATTTTGCGATGTACTGATAAACGAAACTAGTACACTATCCCCATTTAATTTGTTGTCTTTTATTCTCATAGTATTATAGACTTTAATTAGCAAAAAATTATTGTTTGGATAATTATTGTTTGGTTACATTTAAGAATCGTAGATTAATTTCTAAATTAAAACAAATTAGCATTGATCATATACTACATATTACTCTGAAACATTACATTTCTTTTTGCGATCAGGGCAGAACATATAAACACGAAGTTGCGTGGGAATGAAAATCTAATTGTGGTCCTAAAATGAGAAATCGGAACTCGTTCTAATACTATTTTGAAAATATGAGATTCCAAACTCAAAATTAATTGATAATGAATAAAATGTTTTTTTTTTGGTAAAAGATGAATAAAAAGTTATACGTATATTATTCATAATAAATTTATCACCTTTTGGTTCTTATGATTAATCAAATATCAACGGTTTCTATTACCGTGATGATCCAACGATCGAGATCAACGCCCGTTAATAATAAGTTGTGTTAAAGAATTTCTACTTGGTCGTCTGAATATGCAAAAGTACATGTCGCTGTTTCTATTATTCACAGCTGTGACAGAACATTCATGGGTTTTTGGTCACCGAAACAGATTCAGACACGTCAACATGTTCGCAAAGTGCACTCATTATCCCTCGTTGACTTCTATTTAAAACTGACGAGTAATTATTACTATCAATATTGGGCTCTCGTATATGGTATATTATCGGGCCCAACCCAAAACATATTTGGGCCGGATTAGAAACTAGTGAGAAAAAGGGAATGTTACTATGTTAGTATTATTGTTGACTGTTAGAGTTTTTTTCGCTCCGCCTCTCTGAAACTCGCCGCTAGTAAGCTTCTTCTTCACTTGTGCTCTTCTTCGACGTAAGTTTTCTCTCTTTCCTTCTCAAAGGTTTCTCTCTCGATTGACAATCCTAAGTTTCCTCGCTCTTGTGGCAATTTTAATTTTATTTTTCTGGATTTGGCTAACCCTAATTTCGTCTGGAAACAATGATATTCAACGAAATGGCGATTTGTGATTTAAAAAGTTGCTCTGTTTTTGGTATCTAAAATTTGTGTAGGAGATGAACCGTATTGGATTGATAAGGGGATCATCATCCAAGGATGTAGTCCGGAGAACGTTTGCAGCAGCAGCTAGTAAAGCCAAGAAAGGTGGCAAAGGAGGTGGAGCCAGCGATGCTCCTAAAGGTTCCAGCTTGACCAAAGAGATCAAATCCACCACTGTTGTTGGTGCCAATACTCTCAAAGACGGATCTGATCCCAAGATCTTGCCTGATTCTGATTACCCTGATTGGCTCTGGCATCTCCTCGATAAGCGACCAGCTCTCAGTGAGCTTAGGAGGAAGAACGTCGAGACTCTTCCCTACGATGATCTCAAACGTTTTGTCAAGCTCGACACACGGGGTAAAATCAAGGAGAACAACTCCATCAAGGCCAAAAACTGAGAGATGTAAGATGTTTTCAACTCTCTCACTGTTGCTGTTTTCTTTGTATGTGGGAACTATGCTTGCTAATAAGTAGATTCTTCCAGTTAGATTACATTTCCAAGGCGTTATTATGCTCTTGTATGTTCTCAGACACTCTTAGTATATCCAAGAAATTGCTGCTTCATCTTTTCTCTGCATGATTCTCTTTGAAAAGTTGGAATAGGTTTATTCTTACTTGCTCTAAGTATATTCTTTCAGTTATCTTACTTTTCCGAGTCAGTAACATTATGCCCTTGTAAGTTCTTGATCCTTAAGACTCTTTATTAGTGAATCCAAGAAATTGCTGCTTGTGTGAGTGAAACTCTTGGCTCTTGTTTAATCTACCGAATGATATGTCCAGCAAGTGTGTAATACAAATCCTTCTCCGGATAGAGGAGATGAGTTGGTCGGTTCTTAAAGACACTGCAGGTGTAACTGATCCATTTAACAATCAGATTTATTGTTTACTGTATGGGACCTGGCTCATTGATATTGCATCACTATTCTGTTGGTGGATACCAACTCTTGTTGTCTATCTCTTTGTGGGGTTTGATACCTTCAAAAGAAAGGTAAAGCAAATGTTGCATCATTATCTCCCCTTTGTTCTTCCATTATTGCTCTTCTTTGCTTTGATTGTTACTTGTCTCCTGTGATTTGCCCAGTTACAATTTCATATTGCTTTGTGTTAATACTAGTTAGGATAAGTTTCAATTTAAATCGGTTTTGATTTAGGTCTTATTGGTCTGATATTATGGCTTTTCTCTCTCTCTCTCTATGGTATTGTATCTGACAAGTGCTGCTACTTATTTGCTTTATGGTTATATCCTCCCATGCCCATGAAAGGTTTAAGAGTTTGAAAAGGAGACACCACTCATCACATGCTTTTGTGGGTATAACAAAAAATAAAGCTAACTTTTTTCTCTGCTCACATGCTTATTTTCCTCTTTTGACACCTTAACAATATCTTGCTTTGTTTTTGTTTCGTTTTTTGCATGTTCCTTCTTAACTATATGTACTAAATGTATGATTTAGATATGTTATGGATATAATTATCCAAATCTGTGGTCATGATTGATAGAGGCCACGAGGGCGGACATTTTAAATCGCTGATCCGAATTTGTTCTTATAGTCTCTCTACTATAATGTAATGGGACATAGGTTGGGTGTAGTTGCCCATCCTTATTTGTTGTCTGAATAAACTCTTACCTATATTTATTTATTTATATATAAGTGCAACGGTACTACTATTTCCAGAAAGAAATTTTGATGGTTCATGTTTCCTTCTACTCTTTTATTTTGCTCTTAAGAGGCTTTATCGACATATAATATAAATTCAAACACTGCTGCAATTCTAACGGATATAAATCATCCAATAAAATCTCAGAAATAAAAACGAGTAACGAATTTTGAGATTTGCAAGAATCTCAAAAGATGTCATATTAAAAAATTCTTCGATATCCAATTAAAGACTCGATTATACGGACTTGCTTTGGAGAATCCACACCAACACTCAATTCGATTACCTCGAAAACAAAAGTAGTTCAACTTTTGATACCATCTCAAATAATACTAAACAAGTTCTTGATATACATTTATTCCCGATGGGTGAAAAAGGCCACTTTTCTCCATGTGTCTCTATCATTACTATCAAGTATCAACCCTTTTTCACTTTATAGAATTAGGCATTTCTCACGATCAGTTCCTCCTTCCAATTATTATTCTGTAACTTTTGAAGTCATTTCTACTCCCTAATGTTACGCGTTAAACATTTATTTATAAAAAAAGATCTAAGATTTTTTCCAATTATTCCTTCAAATTTGGTATTTAATTCGTGTAATGAAGACACCAGATTTTTCCAAGTACGGTTACATATATAAACTGGGGAGTTTTCTTTGTTTAGGCTGATTAAAGAGACCCAAGTGCCTCCTACGCTATTCTTCATTTTCTCCGGTGACCAATCCTTTTCTTTTTCTTCTCCTCTCCGTCCTTAAATAGTTATATAGGAGCAGGCATTGTTCCTTGATCACCAAGAAATCGCTTTGACCCCTATCTCCTTCTTCTGCAACTCTTTTTCAGTTTTCCTCAACACAATTTCTATGCCTCCGACCTACTTTCCTCTCCGTTGGGAGAGCACCGGCGATCAGTGGTGGTACGCTACTCCCATTGATTATGCTGCCGCCAACAGCCAGTACGACCTAGTCCGTGAGCTTCTCCGAATCGACTCCAATAACCTCATTAAGCTCACTTCCCTCCGCAGAATTCGCCGCCTCGAAACCGTCTGGGACGACGATTCCCAGTTCCACGACGTCGCCGCTTGCAGATCACGCGTCGCCAGAAAACTTCTCGCCGCCTGCGACGAAGGCGGCTCGCCGGGATCCAAGAGGAACACTCTTATCCGCTCTGGGTATGGTGGCTGGCTGATTTACACGGCAGCCTCTGCCGGAGATCTAGCGTTTGTTCACGATCTCCTGGAGAGAAATCCCCTGTTAGTGTTCGGCGAAGGAGAGTACGGCGTCACTGATATACTCTACGCAGCTGCCAGAAGTAAAAACGACGACGTTTTCCGTCTCATTTATGATTTTGCGGTTACTCCGAGGTTTGGAACAGGTGGCATCGAGCAGCAAACCGGAGAGATTCCGGCGGCTTACAAATGGGAGATGAAGAACAGAGCGGTTCACTCTGCTTCGAGAGGAGGCAATCTGATCCTTCTCAAAGAACTTCTCTCCGATTGTTCTGTTGAACATGTCTTGGCCTTCCGAGACAAACAGGGCTCCACTATCCTCCACTCAGCCGCCGGAAAAGGAAAAACTCAGGTAAGTGTCTCCGGCCACTGCTATAACTAAAATATCAATCGATAGATGAACAAAATTACGGATCTTGGTGATTATGATGCAGGTGGTTAAAGAGCTTGTGGCTTCATCATACCATTTAGTTGACGCCGTGGACAACCAAGGGAACACGGCTTTGCACGTTGCAGCTTACCGTGGCCACGCTGATCTTGTGGATGTTCTCATCTCGGCATCTCCATCTTTGATCTCCGCCAGAAACAACGCCGGAGATACTTTCCTTCACGCCGGAATCTCCGGTTTCCAGACTCCTGCGTTCGAAAGGCTTGACAAGCATACGGAGCTCATGAACCGTCTGATCACTTCCGCAGCCTCGAAATCCCAAGGGGATTTTGTAAATTATAGGAACAATGAGGGACGCACGGCTCTTCACTTGGCCATCTCTGGGAATGTTCCTCTGGAGTTCGTTGAGATGCTTATGTCTGTGAAATCCATTGATATAAACATACGTGACAACGCTGGTATGACTCCGCTTGATCTGATCAGGCAGAAGCCGCTGTCTCCAACGTCTGATCTCCTGTTCCGACGACTCGTATCAGCCGGAGGGATGTTCAGTTGTCGTGATCAAAGCATCACAAGTGTCGTCGCGTCTCACTTGAAGGACAGAGGAAACTTTTACAGCCCTGGAGCTCGTTTCAAGACATCGGACGCTGAGATGTTCCTAAGCACCAGACTTGAAGTTGCGCCTGAAAAGATTGGTGTTGTTGTCCCTAGACACGTGAGATCCAGTTCCTGTTGCATTGAGATTGGTCAGCTAAACGTGATGGATGAGAATCATCATCTCAAGAAATGCAGAAACGCGTCTGTTAACTCTACAACAGAGAGATTGAAGAGCGTTTTCCACTGGCCGCGAGTCAAGAAACAACCTGGCCATTCCAAGAACAATTCTGATATTAGCATCATTTCGACAACACTTGAGACGCAAGAAACTCCTGTCCCTCTCCGTCAGAGATTCTCAAAAAGCAGCACTTCTTCCCTTGATCCGCCTAATAACAATAAAAGAACGTTGGCGGTAAGAAGTAACCAGTCTAGTCCCAGAGCCAAGAAGAAACGGTTTGGGTCGGTGCGGTCACGGTCGAGCTCATTCTCGAAAATATCCATCCACTCTTCTTCCACTTCTTCGACTTCGAGCATGGTTGATCTTAAACAGAAGGGAGTGCTGATTGATACGAGCATAGCCGGACCATCTGGATTGAAACGGTCAGAGCCGGTGAAAAATAAGGTAAGCGAGAAGCAGGGTTCGGTGAGGAGTAGATTGAAGAGCCATTACTTCTGCTTTGGTACTTCAGCTTTGTCAGTGAAAACGCCGGCTACTGTCTTGGTATAAACCAGGTTATTGGGTATAGAACAAAACCGGTTTGTATTTAGTTTGGTCTTCTAAGGTCTCTTATGAAATAATGAAATTTGTTGGGTTATTTCAAGCCACGCGCCAACGATGGGCGTATGTATTTGTACCAGGGTGGCACCCACTAGCTGACTTGGTCATGGATCTTACTTTGATCAATCTTCCTATCATTGACTTGAAGAAATGTTTTACATTGAAACCGTTTGTTTTGTTACACGGCAAACGTAACAAGACAAATCAGACTAATAAAAACTTTCATTTAAAAAATAACTTTCATATGCAATTAGAATAAACAATAATCAGAATTACAGAAATTGTCCAATAGTGACATAAAATCAATATACAATAGCTTAACCAATGGAGTCATTATGAACATGTATCCCAATCAACGACCATTTTTAATATGAATTGAAGAACAACACAAAATTTCCAGGTAATTTCAATCATTTGCACAGCTAATAAACCTCAGTGGGGGTAAAGGTCAACTTTCATTCTCTATCTCTCTTGCTCCCAACTTTTGGAACCACACAAGACAAGAAAAACAGATAGGAAAGATTGCCTCACAAGTCACAACATTCCTAAGTTTGCAATGGCGGGAATCCCAGATCATATCCAAGACCAACATCTTGTGGAGGAGGTATATGCTTTTTATGATTTTGTTACATTGAAAAACTTTATTCTTAAAGAGTTTTTGTTACTCTACTTACAGGATCAACCCTTTGATCTGGAAGATTGGCTTCCAATCACAGCATCAAGGAATGCCAATTGGTATTATTCAGCTTTCCACAACGTCACTGCCATTGTTGGTGCTGGCGTTCTCGGTCTTCCTTACGCCATGTCAGAGCTTGGATGGTATCTTCCAACTGAGATTTCAAATACACCAAATTTATTTGAAGATGTACATATGTATATATTAGACTTTACCAATGATGTTTTCAGGGGACCTGGGGTTGTGGTGTTGATCCTGTCATGGGTGATCACGTTATACACCCTCTGGCAAATGATTGAGATGCATGAGATGTTTGAAGGGCAACGGTTCGATAGGTACCATGAGCTGGGTCAGGCAGCCTTTGGTAAAAAGCTTGGTTTGTACATCATCGTGCCCCTACAACTACTTGTCGAGATCAGTGTGTGCATAGTCTATATGGTCACTGGAGGTAAATCCCTGAAGAATGTACATGACCTTGCTTTGGGAGATGGTGACAAGTGCACAAAGCTTAGAATTCAACACTTCATTTTGATCTTTGCCTCTTCACAGTTCGTGCTCTCCCTTCTTAAGAACTTCAACTCCATTTCTGGTGTCTCCTTGGTAGCTGCTGTCATGTCTGTCAGGTAGCTCCTTCCTTTTGCTATTTTCATCTCGTGAAAACATAACATGAACAAGAGAAGAAATTATCAAATGTTTGTTTCCAATGCACAGCTATTCTACAATTGCTTGGGTAGCCTCGCTGAGGAAGGGTGCCACCACCGGGAGTGTAGAGTACGGCTATAGAAAAAGAACAACCTCAGTGCCATTAGCCTTCTTAAGTGCACTGGGTGAAATGGCTTTTGCGTACGCAGGTCATAACGTTGTTTTGGAAATTCAAGCAACGATCCCATCAACACCAGAGAACCCATCAAAACGACCCATGTGGAAGGGAGCGGTTGTAGCCTATATCATTGTAGCTTTCTGCTACTTCCCTGTGGCACTTGTAGGTTTCAAGACCTTTGGAAACAGTGTTGAAGAGAGCATCCTCGAATCACTAACAAAACCAACGGCACTTGTCATTGTGGCCAACATGTTTGTGGTCATACATCTCTTGGGAAGCTACCAGGTACACCAGAAAACGCCTCTCATTAGAAGCAAAAAAAAACTTGTAGTTCCCCGCCTTAACTGATCTGCTTTGTCCTCCTAGGTGTATGCGATGCCCGTGTTTGACATGATCGAATCTGTAATGATAAGGATATGGCACTTCAGTCCAACAAGAGTTCTACGGTTTACCATCCGATGGACTTTTGTGGGTAAGTCTCTGTGATTTTTGCAAACCAAAGAAACTAAATTCACATTCTTTTCAGAGGAGTAGCATTTTGATGATTGATTAACTTACCTCTATATCGCAGCCGCCACGATGGGAATAGCGGTCGGTTTACCGTATTACAGCGCATTGCTGTCATTTTTTGGGGGATTTGTGTTCGCCCCGACCACATACTTTGTAAGCGCGAATACTCTACTCTTAAACTGCTCTTGATATCATCAAACTTCAATCAACATGTTAATAACTCTAACAAACATAATGATATGTTATCTTTCAGATCCCATGCATCATGTGGCTGATCCTAAAGAAACCAAAGAGATTTAGTCTCTCATGGTGTATGAACTGGGTAAGATGTTTGTAGTCCTCAGATCAAAAGCTAAATATGACACTTACAGCTAAGTTAAATCTTTTTTTTTGGAGCAGTTTTGCATCATTTTTGGGCTTGTGCTGATGATCATAGCACCTATTGGGGGACTGGCCAAACTAATCTATAATATTCAAAAGGGCACTCTACCTAATTCAAGATGCAACTTACCTAAACACTGACGATTGCCTTGTAGGTAACATAAATTGGTTGGACGCAACAATTTCGCTGGTACTAGAGTCTAGAGGCTCTATTACCAAACTCGAGTGTAAATCTATAGAATTAACTCTGAGACATGCTCCCTCTCTCTCTCGGTGCTGTCGGTCATTGGTTTATTGAATTAACCAAAATTTTACTCACTACACAAAGTGTTATTGATTGTTTACTCGGATAAAATGCCATCGCATTGGTTAAATATCAATCTAACTATCATTTTTTACAACAACTCATGTACACTTGACTGCTGTTATCCAAGACACAACACTCATGAATCTCAGTCGATTTCACCCTCTTCTACTTCATTGCCGGGATCTGGAAACGCAAGCATGTCGGATTCATCTTCATCCTCCTCATGTTTCATAAATAGCCCCAGCTGCTCTAGAGGATTACTTCCTCCAAACCCAAATACAGCCAACCCATCAGACTCAGAGCCAACATCTCTTAGATTTCGTAACTGGTCCGTGTTAACCGTTTTGAGCAGTTCTAGGTCCTTGAGAAACCTTGTGTTCTCATTTATTTCAACCGACTTCTCCATCTGGTGTACCATTCAGTCATGGCAATGATCAATATACATGTATTGCAGTTTATAAAACCAAACTGGTACAAGGCAGCAATTTTGATTTACCTCAAGCAATGCCTGCCGGGCTGCTTCTCTTTCAAGTTCCAGTTTCCTCTTAGCCTCTTGTGCCTCAGCTTTTCTACGAGCTTCTTCAGCTTCCTTGGCTTCTGCTTGTAACCGTGCTTTTTCTGGTGCACAAAACAATAAGAGGACAAGTTTATGTACGTATATACTACTTGGTATATATCATCAATCAAAAAATCGAAACTAGCAAATCAAGAATACCTTTCTTCTTTTGCAATTCCAGTTCTTCCTTCTCACGTTGCAGTGTCTCTGGGTCTCGTTTCTCATTCTGATCTCACAAATATAATTTTGAAAGTCAAAGAGGGAGGGCTAACCAGATATAACAGCTCACACCTCCACAAACACAGCTAACCTGATTAAGAGTTATCTCTTGAGCCTTCAAGATTATATCCGCAAATCGATTTTTCAATAGAGCAGCCCTGTAACGCTTTTCTGGAGGTAGTTCCTTCTCTTTTGGAGCACTATTTCCTAAATTATTAATGGGTCAAGAGTGAGATGCCACCCTCAGATATTAGAGCACAGATATTTTTCTGCTACACTTCTGAGCTTACCATCTTGATGACCATCTGCCCCCTCAATAAGACTTAGCTTCCCTCTGGATGCATCTTCCATCTGATTCAATCCACCGACGGAATCTGCTTTTAGAAAGGGAATAAGAAAACCAAGGTTTATTAATTAATATCAACAAAACTTAACATCTTTTGCACCAAAAGAGGAGTAATCACTGATTAGAGATAATATGATCACTATAGAAAATAGCAAACAGCGACCTGGGAGTAAAACAAGCAGAAAATGTAACAGGTCTATCACTATCATACTAGGTGTGTAATATGAGTTGCTATCAGTAAGGTCAGTAAGTTTCACTCCAAAAAAACTACAGAAGTAACATTGAGTATTCTAGATGGACGGCCACTTCTGACAAGAGGGAAGTAAAATGGTTCCGAGGGTTAAGTACATATAAGAATTGCAAACATCAAACGTCTGCAAAAGCTCCATAGAGAAAAAGACAAATACAATGTAGCAAGATTAAACAAACCACTGTAGTTCTCTAACGCCATACCTTTTTCTGTTCTGACAGTTGAGATGTGAGATATAGGGTGCTCATAATTACCAATGTCAACATCCTCGTCCTCCAATTCACTCCCTGCAAGTAACGAGGAGGAAATGACAGCTTAATCATAGAGTAGGACATGCGAATTAGCTCAAACAACAAAACCAGTGTATGCTAACCATCACAGTGTTGCGTCAATGAATTTCCTGGCCCTGACCCATGTAAAAGCTACATCAAGAAAGTTTTCGCTGTTTATCAGTCATGTTAACAAATGGATCAAGAATGAGATATAGAAAGGTGATTACCTCTAACACACAGGGTTCACCGTTTGAATCTTTCTTTTGATTTTCTCGCAGAAACTCATCAAAGAGATCCCGCAACTGGAACAAGGCATCATGACTGAGATCATTGATGTCAATCTCTATCTCATCATCTCCAGATCTCTCTTCCTTGGAGCTGTGATCTCTCAGGAAATTTATTATCTGTACAGGGAATTCTGTCAAGGACCCCAAATCTCTGCCAAGCTTTACTCTATCCTCATCTGTCATAACCCGCTTAGCAGGCTCTAAGAGGCTGTTACGTTTCACAGCATTCATCTTTCTCTTCTTAGCCACAGGCTCAGGTATCGCAATATCTTTGTGAGCAAGAGTAGCCAAGTTACTTGGTTCAGATTTGGTTCCGGATGACTTCTTCTCGATAGTTTTCCATCTCACTTCAAAAAACTTGCTGAGAGTATCAGCGAAGCGATACACATTATTATCTGACGGGTTATAAGTCATAGCATTGCGGAAAGTAAGACGGACATCAGCAGAAAACTCTGAAGGGCTTGAATACGTGCCGGAAGTTAACTTGCTTTTAACAGTTCCTAAATCCATAGGATGTTTGATAATGGTGAAATAATCAGGAATGTTGAGCTTGACGACGTCCACAGGGGTATTAAAGAGCCAACAATGCTGCTGCGACATCAATCGTTTAAGGAGGCTCTCACATTGCTTCATCCGAAGCATAGTGGAAGTGGTGACTGGCTCTGGTTTGGTTGCTGTGAAGGGGAGCACCCTTTTTCCAGGGCCAGTAGAGCATCGTGACATTCCAAAACTCTTGGGGCGAGACACATTACTTGCAGGTGTACTAGTAACAATCTTAGATATAGGAAGAAGGTCCCCAACACTCTTCTGAAAGGACCGTAGTTGTTCCAGCTCCTGACGAAGCGTATGAATCCACTTTCTCCTTTCTGATGATGACAAGTCAGACAAGGGTAAAACTATTCTCGGGACACCAAAAGTTTCATCATCCTTGGAAGCATTGGGGCTATCATCACAGCCGCCGGGAGAGTCAAAACTGTTACGATTATAATCTCCTGGGAAACCACCGTTCCTCACAGTCATGATATCGCCCACCGAAGTGCGAACCTGCACAAATCAAAATATTTAAGTCAGTTTTGAGAAACCCTAACTATGAAAACCTGAAAGCAATTCAATTCTTAGAGCCCTATAGTATTGCTGGAGGAGAGCAGTGAACACTCAATATGCATAAAAAAGGAAATTCGGAACTAACCAACTCGAAACACTTAGCAAGCGATCGAACCGGAGCAGAAGTAAGAGAACCGAGGAACAAGCGTAAATCTTCTCCAGCAGAAACAGATTAACGCTAGAGATTGGTGTAGAAGATGATGATGAAGAAGAAGATAGAGTAAAACCCTAGAGTGGAGACGAAGAAGACGACCGAGAAGTAGAGAGAGAACAAAATCGCTCTCTGCCCTCCCTTCTCTAGTGTCCCGTCCCTAACGAATGCTGCGTCTAACGCCGTTTTGCTACTGGGCAGGACTCAATCTGGACCGTCGGATCTGATCCCTCGAATTAAAATCGAATGCAAATACTTCGGTGCATAAAAATAATATCCTGGGCTTATAATGTAAAGCCCAATGAACTTTTTAATGTGCCTTTATTGGGTCTACGGATGACTCAACACGGCACGCTGTGAAAGCTCGAATCGCAGGAACGGCACGCGCTTTTTTCCTTCGAAAACAATTTCTTCTCCTTCTTCTTCAATTGATGGTTTGATTTACACATCCTTCTTCTTCCAGTTCCATGTCGCATACGTACACAGATTGACAGCGAAGCTAGTTAGCTCAGATTTTGGATCTCGAATTTCAGTTAATTCGATCCGGTTATGGACATTCTTTTTGCTCAGATCCAGGCGGACCTCCGTTCAAATGACGCGCTTCGCCAGTCATCGGCGCTTCTTCAGGCGCTGCAGCAATCCGCCGCCGGAAGAGATATCTCTGTGATCGCTAAGTCTGCTGTGGAGGAGATTGTTGCTTCTCCGGCTTCAGCTGTTTGTAAGAAGCTGGCATTCGATCTCATCCGATCTACCCGCCTCACTCCGGATCTTTGGGACACCGTTTGCTCAGGTGTCAAAACGGATCTTCATTTTCCGGACCCGGATGTTACCGCCGCTGCCGTCTCCATCCTTGCGGCTCTCCCTGCCTTCTCGCTTCCTAAACTCATCTCTGATTGCAGCTCTGAGATTGCTTCCTGCTTCGATTCTCCATCTGACAACCTTCGTTTTTCCATCACCGAGACACTTGGCTGCATCCTCGCGCGTGATGATCTCGTTACTTTGTGCGAGAACAATGTGGGTCTCCTCGACAAGGTCTCCAACTGGTGGGCTCGGATCGGCCAGAACATGCTCGACAAATCCGACGCCGTCTCCAAGGTTGCCTTTGAGTCCGTCGGCAGACTCTTCCAGGAGTTCGACTCCAAGCGGATGAGCCGTCTTGCTGGCGATAAGCTCGTTGACAGCGAGAACTCCCTCGCCATCAGGTCCAAGTGGGTCTCTTCCATGGTTGACATTGTATGGAGAAAGAGGAGCGCTTTGATGGCTAGGTCTTTAGTCCTTCCTGTCGAAACCTTCAGAGCCACTGTTTTCCCTCTTGTCTTTGCTGTCAAAGCTGTTGCTTCCGGTAGTGTCGAAGTGATTAGACAGCTTTCCAAGGCTTCCTCTGCTGCTGCTGCAGCTAATGCCACCGTTGTGGACTCCAACGCCGAGAAGCTGGTTGGCGTCTCAGATTTGGTTACCCATTTGGCGCCATTCTTGGCTTCCTCTTTGGATCCAGCTTTGATTTTTGAAGTGGGAATTAACATGCTCTACCTGGCAGATGTTGCCGGAGGCAAGCCAGAGTGGGCTTCACAGTCCATTATTGCAATTTTAACACTCTGGGACCGCCAAGAATTTTCCTCTGCTAGAGAGAGTATAGTCAGGGCCGTTGTTACGAACCTGCACTTGCTTGATCTGCATATGCAGGTATGTCGTTTTTTACTTCATTTAAGCTCGGTTAGTTGTGTACCTTTGTCTTGAAGCTGTGGCCTATGATTTCTGAATCATTCTTTTTGGAATTTGTTACGAAGGTTTCGTTGTTTAGAAGACTGCTGCTTATGGTGAGAAACTTGAGAGCAGAATCGGACAGGATGCACGCATTAGCCTGTATCTGTCGGACAGCTCTCTGTGTTCACCTTTTTGCCAGAGAAAGTGCCCGAAGAGGTCAGAAGCCTCTGCCTGGGACAGATATTATTTCTCTCTTTGAAGATGCAAGGATTAAAGATGATCTCAATAGTGTTACCAGTAAGAGCTTATTTCGGGAAGAGCTGGTGGCAATGCTTGTGGAAAGCTGCTTCCAGTTGTCTCTACCTTTGCCTGAACAAAAAAACTCGGGTATGGAGAGCAGAGTGATTGGTGCGTTAGCATATGGTACTGGTTATGGTGCTCTGAACTGGACAGAACCAGCCCTTGAGGTTGTGGAAGTTTGTAGGCCTTGTGTCAAATGGGATTGTGATGGCAGGACGTACGCTGTAGATTGCTATTTGAAATTGCTTGTTAGGCTGTGCCATATCTATGATACCCGTGGAGGAGTGAAGAGGCTGAAAGATGGTGCTTCCCAGGATCAAATATTAAATGAGACACGATTGCAGAACTTGCAACGTGAGCTTGTTAAGGATCTCCAAGAGGTAATTAAGCCTCAGCTGAAAGTTAGAAGTAACCCTTGGCAATTTTCCTCGAAGAATTTTAGTTAGGCTTTCTTAAGTACTATTTAATACTAAATGTGGAGGAGAACTATTGCTTGTGGACTGAAACGTGGTCAATGTCTTATAAAAATCTTGATCTCAATTTGGCAGGTAAATACCCCAAGAATCCTCGGGCGTCTTATATGGACAATCGCAGAACATATTGATCTAGAAGGTCTAGATCCACTTTTAGCTGATGACCCCGATGATCCATTGAATATTATCATAGCAAACATACATAAGGTTCTCTTCAACTTGGATGCCGCTGCTACTACATCGAATAGGCTACAAGATGTTCAGGCAGTCTTATTATGCGCCCAGAGGATGGGATCGCGTCATGCAAGAGCTGGCCAGTTATTAACCAAAGAGCTTGAAGAGTATAGGAACCATGCTGCTGCAGATACAGTTAGCAAACATCAAACCCGTTTAATATTGCAGAGGATCAAATATGTTTCAAATCTTCCTGAAAGAAAGTGAGCTTTCCCTTGGCTTGTAATCCTTTTATTATGTGAGTTTTACTGCATTTCTGGATTGGAACTCAGACAACCTATTATTTTCCAGGTGGGCTGGAGTTAGTGAGACAAGAGGAGATTACCCGTTTAGCCACCATAAGCTTACTGTTCAGTTTTACGAACCATCAGCTGCTCAAGACAGGAAATTAGAAGGTCTAATTCACAAGGCCATTCTCGAGCTTTGGAGGCCAAAGCCCACTGAATTAACTCTCTTCCTTACAAAAGGGGTCGACTCAACTTCTATCAAGGTTCCTCCCACAGCATATCCTTTGACCGGAAGCAGTGATCCTTGCTATATAGAAGCTTACCATTTAGCAGATACAAATGATGGAAGGGTCACTTTGCACTTGAAGGTTGGTATATATTCTACTGTATCATCCTGCAGTTACTTGAATACAGTTTTAGTGGATAAAGTTTTAGCGTCTCAACACCTTATACTTTATGTTACCTTTCAGATTATTAATTTGACAGAACTTGAACTGAATCGTGTGGATATACGGGTTGGATTATCTGGTGCCCTATACTTCATGGATGGCTCTCCTCAAGCAGTGCGGCAGTTGCGTAATCTTGTCTCACAGGTTGCATGTCATTCTTCAGTGCTTATATACTCCCATCTCTTTACAGTTCTCTAATTTCTTAAGTCTTGTCAGTTGGAAACCGTTTCTGTTCTTACCAATCAATCAGTTTCGTATATGTTAGCTGTATTATCATGGACTCTGTGATTTACTTTTGTAGGATCCTGTACAATGCAGTGTCACCGTTGGTGTGTCCCAATTTGAAAGATGTGGTTTCTGGGTTCAAGTCCTCTACTATCCATTCCGTGGTGCTAGGGGAGAATATGACGGTGACTACATAGAAGAGGATCCACAGATCATGAAGCAGAAGAGAGGTTCAAAAGCAGAACTCGGAGAGCCTGTGATCTTAAGATGTCAGCCTTACAAGATCCCACTGACTGAGCTTCTTCTACCGCACAAAATCTCACCAGTCGAGTTCTTTCGTTTGTGGCCTAGCTTGCCAGCTGTTGCAGAGTACACTGGCACATATATGTATGAAGGAAGCGGCTTCATGGCGACCGCCGCACAACAGTATGGGGCTTCACCATTTTTAAGCGGACTCAAATCATTATCCTCGAAGCCATTCCACAGAGTCTGTTCCCACATTATACGCACAGTTGCTGGCTTTCAGGTGAACTTGGTTCTGTTATTCTTCTTGTTCCTTAACTGGATTGATGGTCTGATAAACCCCTAACTTGATGTCACTACAGCTTTGTTACGCTGCAAAAACGTGGCATGGAGGTTTTGTGGGTATGATGATCTTTGGCGCTAGTGAAGTGAGCAGGAACATGGATCTGGGTGACGAGACTACCACCATGATGTGCAAGTTTGTGGTTAGAGCATCAGAAGCATCAATCACAAAGCAAATAGAGTCGGATATTCAGGGATGGTGTGATGATCTAACTGACGGGGGCGTTGAGTACATGCCAGAGGACGAAGTGAAGGCAACCGCGGCCGAGAAGCTGAAGATCTCTATGGAGAGGATAGCTTTGTTGAAGGCAGCTCAGCCGAAGAAGACTTCAAAGATAGAGGAGGAATCAGAAAACGAAGAAGAAGAAGAAGGAGAAGAAGAAGATGATGATGAAGAAGTAAAAGAGAAAAAGGAGAAAGAAGAGGGAAAGGACAAGGAAGAGAAGAAGAAAAAAGAGAAGGAAAAAGGAACATTTTCTAAGCTGACAGCAGAAGAAACAGAGCACATGGCGCTTCAGGCAGCAGTGCTCCAAGAATGGCACATCTTGTGCAAAGATAGAAAATATACCAAAGTTAACTAAGAGCGAGAGTACTTTTTTCTCAGATGAAGCTACAACAATCTTTGTTTTCTTTTGTTGTGTGTGGTTTCTTCGTAGGTTTAGATGTTTTGTATTGTTGTTGGTGAAGAAAAGAAACAAACCAAGGATGTTACTATTGCCCTTTTTTACGAATTCTTCCGTCTTATTCACAAATTTCACACGTTTATGGAACCAAGGATGCATTTACCCATTTTCCATCAGTAACATTCTGTAGTCATGCAGTGTTTGGCGTGAGATTGCTCTGTTTTTTGCAACGAAGAAAACTGAAAGATAACCAGAAACAGATCCATGTTTAAGGAAGATGGTTTTGGCTTCATTTGTGATACAGTGTTTGAGATCCAGAAACAGGTTTATTGTCTGAGAAACAAGAAAGCCTTAAAAGCTTATCCACGTCTGCATTATGAACTTTGCTTACAAATAAAAAGACAGTCACATCACTAGCTTTCCTCTGAAGTAATTCCTCTACGCAGGTACTTCAGAGAGGGTCCTCTTCTTTCCTTTCTTTACCTCTGTTCCCTCATTTTCTGCCTGCTCTGCCTTCTTCTGCGCACGGATCATTGCTCGCCTTGCGCGCGGTCGCATCTCTCTAACTCTACGAGGCGGCATCACAAATGGCTCAAGTGGCTTGTCCCCAAAAGGATGCTCACCGCCTTCAAATATCCTCAGCTTCCGATCCCTGTCCTATACCCACACAAAGCAACAAAACCTCAGCACATTCTTGTTTTAAGCAACACATCCTAAACTATGCGAGCAATTCATTTAGGAGCTGAGAAGCGAGAATGTATCAGTACAAACAAGCCACTATTCCCACCAAAGATAAAGGACAAATAACAAAATGGTAAAACCAAGAGTTCAGAACAATCTTCCTTCCAAACCTAAATGATTTTCAAAACAAGGGTATATCATCTCATTCGATAAGACCGATTTGTGAGGAGAGACAACCTTTCTAGACATAGGACACCAAGAATCTCATTCCACACAACTCATGATGGATATCAACAAGTAAGAGTAAAGCCAAGGTGTGGGGTAATATCTGTAGCCAGAAAGTCAGGGATCTAAAAGACTGAGGATTCAGGTGATTAGAAAATGTTTCAGTTTATAGTGTACTCACATCACGCAAATTGTTACTTGGAAGCATGCGCCAGACAGCCTTACGAATGACCTCTGTGGGATCTTTGGCCATCTGATCTTTCAGACTCCGTTCCTTCAGGTGTCCGATGTACCTACAAAGAGAGATTAAATAAAGTAGATGAAAATGGGAGATACTAAAAGATATGATAAAACACTTGTAGTAGCTGAAGATTCACAGGAGCATTAAAAGAAAGAGTGCAACTTGCCCAGTATGCCAACGGTAGAATTTGTCAGTGAGCTTTCTTCCTGTGAAGCCGATTTCCTTAGCATTGAGAACAATACAAATATCGCCATCGTCGCGGTTAGGACAATAAGTAGGCTTATCTTTGGCTTGAAGCACGGTTGATATCTGGGAAGCTAGTCTACCAAGAACCTAGAGTAGACAAGTTATATTCACAAATGAAATCCTAGCAATTCAATTCAGATTTAATACAAAGACACAACAAAGATAAGGCATCCTATCTAAAATCTGGAAATGTTTGCCACTGTAGTCATGTAACTAACCAAGCATAAGAAGAAGAAAGTGGTAGAAGAAAGAGAGAGTAGATTGGAAGAGAGGTAGAAGAAAGAAAACCTGGCCTCTGGCATCAAAAACACGCCAACGAAGACCGTCGAGATTGATACGCTTTATACCTGCCACAGCTTTCTGCACAAAGACATACTCAAGATCAGCAACAAAACATAATACAAAGAGTAGATTGGAAGTTTTTTTTTAATAATAGAAAGGGGTCCATTTTCGAATAAGTTTGTAGCATCTACTCAATTTCTAAATTGCATAGCATAGGTGTGACACTCTCTGACCGTAATGGAGAATAGATGCAATGGGAAGTGATCATTGTTCCAAATGATTTTAAGTAGAAAATGCATAACACGTAGAAGAAGACCTAAACGTGGGAATCGCTCACTGGTTGATAGTAATCTAAGGTGATTTGGCTAAAACTGATCAAAAAGCTGGAGATATGGAAGGAAGAAGTAATCATTTTATACCTTTAAGTTGCCCTTGAATGAGGCAGCAGCAGCAGCCTGAGTCGCCATCGTTCTTCAGCTGTTTGTTAGACAAAAAACAAAAAACAAAACTGAGAATGTGATTTCAGTTATACAGATTCGTATGGAGAAGTCTGCAACGAATTGACCAGAATCACCAGAGAGATGACTCACCGGTTACCGGAGACAGTGCCGGAAGTGACAGCGGCGGTGGAAATGGGAAGATCTAGGAGGGAGCTGTATAACAAAGGGTTTTAGAAGGCGGAGGGCTATTTTGGTATTTTCTCATTAAAAGAAAAGGAAATGACTTTATATATGAAGGAAACTAAATTTTTTTTATTACATTTCAGTCGTCGATTCGAGGTCGAGGGTTTTAGCTCTATACACGGAATCAATCAAAAGGTACTTGTTTTTCTTGCGTGTCTTCCTCCTTAAACCTCAGAAAAGAAGAAGAAGAAGAAGAAGAAGAAAGTTGAAGTCTTTAGGGATGATGGCTATGTTCGTGAGACGAGCTCTATCTAGTCGTAACGCGATTGGGTTTCTCAGAAGAAGCTCCGTTGTTGTTCAATCTCGTGATTTCTCCTTCATTTCTTCACCCAATCTCATGATGATGGGAGGCCGAGATCTGCAATTCGATTTGTCCATGCCCGATTTCCTCAGAGATTCTCGTCGAGGCTTTGCAAAAGGCAAAAAATCAAGTATGTTGTTTATTCCTCATTTCCATTTATCAATCACTCGCTCGTGAATCTTATTAACATGATTTGTAGACTTTTCAAGTAGAGGGATTGATAGATTCTTCTTGTACTAGTTGTAGTTGGTATCAAAAGAGTTTCTTTTTTCTTTTGTTTTTTGTTGTATGAACAACGGCATTTCTGCCTTCTTCTTCAGAGGACGATTCAGGAACAGGGATGGTCGACGCAGCTCCAGATATCGGACCTACCGTGAAAGCAGCAGCCTCTTCTCAAATGGAGGCAGCCATTGATGCATTGTCCCGGGATTTAACTAAATTAAGAACCGGAAGAGCCGCTCCAGGTACTTCTCACCTCTTTCTTTCGGGTTTAGGTTAAGCCTCTCTGTGTCTGTGCTTATTGTGTGCATTTGCAGGAATGCTTGATCATATTGTTGTTGAAACGGGAGGAGTAAAGATGCCACTCAATCACTTAGCTTTGGTCTCTGTCTTGGATCCTAAGACTCTCTCTGTCAATCCTTATGATCCCGATGTATACTGATTCTTTCTTTCTCTTTTACTAAGAAAAACTTCGACTACATTAGAGTGTCATTTTTCTCCAACAAGCCGCCATTGACGCTTTGTTTGTCTCTGCAGACGGTCAAAGAACTTGAGAAAGCAATAGTCGCGTCGCCATTAGGATTAAACCCGAAACTGGATGGGCAACGACTGGTCGCATCTATCCCAGCGTATGAAAGTTCTTCTCTGTCAAATTTCATTGTTTATCACAGCCGTAATTGACTGACTTTGTCTGATTTCCGCTCTATGTTTTTATTTCGTGAGCAGATTGACCAAGGAGCATATACAGGTAAAGCATCCAAGTCATGTGTTATTGTTTAGTCACTGAGGTTGAGCCTTGACCCTATCTATCTATATGAACTCCAGGCAATGTGCAAGATTGTTACAAAGTCCAGTGAAGTTGTCAAACAAAGCATAAGAAGAGCGAGGCAAAAGGTAGTATGAATGGTGTAGAGCACAACCATAGAAGCTGTTTGTTGTAAACTCTCTCCTACACGTCAGAACATCTAATGATCAGAGACTTTTTTTTTTGGTCAGGCACTGGACACGATAAAGAAAGCAGGCTCGAGTCTACCAAAGGATGAAGTAAAAAGACTGGAGAAGGAAGTGAGTGTCATTGTATGATCTTTCTGCAAATATGCATCCTACTTCAGTTACTGAAAATAATGGCCTTTGTGTGAACAGGTAGATGAGTTGACGAAGAAATTTGTGAAGTCAGCAGAGGACATGTGCAAGTCCAAAGAGAAAGAGATCACCGAAGCCTGATTCATCATTCCTATACATCACTAGTCTTTTCACGCTACCTTGAAAGAATCTTTTATTCATTACCAAGATTTGTTTTCAACTTTTGAATGTTTGATTTGGGGATCTTGGAACTGCAAGAAAATTGATGATGAATAGCGATGGAAGGCCCTTCAAAGGGCCCAAGAAAGGCCTTGAAAGAATTCCAATAATTATGATGTTATTTTTCGAGTTTCATATATAGTAGTACTAATTGGCTTTTGTAGTTGAAGAGAAGTTTCCAAACTTGAAAACCAAGGCAAGGGGGGAAGAGGTAGGAGATGAGTCAATTAGTTTACCAATAATTTGACATGATAGTGAAATTGATGTGTTTGGTAAATTTGTTACAACCCCATTAATCTAATCTTTTTTTTTGTACTTGTTGCAAAGAATAATTCAATGATATTTCTTAAAGAGGAAATTTCTATATACATATAAACGATAAGCTTATCTCAGCATTCCAAATTGATAGTGCGCTTTCAAACATATTATAAAATTTCAGACATAGTTTACTCTAAACTCGGTCCATCTCTGCAACAAAATTAAAAATAAAACCGTCCTCACCAACCACAAATCTTATATTTAAAATTGAATGCATTTAATTTTTAAAATTGATCACTAACAAAGAAATGTAGGTAATATAACAAGCTGTATAATTTGTCGGCAAAAAGATATAACAAAGAAAAACATGTACATATACATTTATCTAAAATGTTGAGCAATAACAATATTGAAGACGCAATAACGATACCATTTAATCTTTGCCCACTCGCATTGGTGACGGAGACTAAGGCAAAATCTATCGAAAGTGGTGACCATTAAAAAGCGCGTCGGTGTTCACTTTTTTTAGTCAGGGACCAGGAGATCACCGTAACGTCGCCGTTTCGATATTTGCACGATCAAACTCCTTTTTTTATTCTTTTTTGGTCATCTTTTTTTTCTTTCTTTTCTTTATGGCATCATAATTTTTTTTAGTCGTAATCTATAGAGGAGACTAAAGATTCTTCATTCTGTGTCAGTGGCTCACATCCTCTGATTAACTAAAACGCACACAAACAAGAAAAAAAGCTATGAAAACAGGAAAAAAAATAGGAAATATCAGTCTTGTCTAAAACGACGAAGAAGAAGAGGAAGAATCGAGACAAACATTTCACATTCCCAGAGATTGTGGTGTCGTTGGGTATTCATTCTCTCTCTCTCTCACATTACTTTGACGAGTTCTTAGTGTGTTGGTTCTCCAAATGCTCTGCATATTACATTAAATCTCTCTCTGCTTTTTTTTGGGCTATAATATATGTTGGGTTTTCTTCAACTTGCTTGGATCTGTTGTAATAAGCGAGTTAGCTCAAAATCTCTTTCTTAATGAATGAGCTTTCAAAGTTAGCTGTTTTTTCCTCTTCTTCTTCTTTATCTTGGATCTTGATCAATCGAATCAGTAATGTGTTTGGAATAGAATTAGTTACATACATTTACCTTTCTGGTTCATGCATTGTCTTAGCATTTGACGGTTTCGCTGTTTCAGATTAAAAGTTGAATTCTTAGGGTTTAGACAAAGCTTTCCCTGTTTTGTTACTTAAATGTTTGCTTTGCATTCGGATGATGCTTGTGCAGGTACTTACTTCTTAGGGTGATTCAGGACTTGCTAATTATAGGCAAAAAATGGTTTTGGGTTTAAGCTCAAAGAACAGAAGATGCTCATCGGTACAAGTTGATTACCTGATCCACATTCATGACATCAAGCCTTGGCCTCCTTCTCAGTCCCTTCGATCTCTTCGCTCTGTTGTTATCCAATGGGAGAATGGTGACCGCAATTCTGGTACCACTTCTGTTGTTGCTCCTTCTCTTGGTTCTGTCATTGGCGAAGGCAAAATCGAGTTCAACGAATCATTTAAGCTTCCCCTCACCTTGTTGAAAGATGTCTCTGCTCGGGGCAAAGGTGGTGATGTCTTCTTCAAGAACGTCTTAGAGCTCAACTTATACGAGCCTCGCAGAGAGAAAACACATCAGCTTTTGGCTACTGCCACCATTGATTTGGCTGTGTACGGTGTTGTCAAAGAAAGTTTCAGCTTGACTGCTCAAATGAACAGTAAACGAAGCTACCGGAATGCCACTCAGCCTGTTCTGTACCTCACTATTCAACCCGTTAGTAGACGCCGGGCCAGTTCTTCATCTATGAACAGCTTGAAGGATGAAGCCAAGAATGGGGGTGAATCTGTTTCTGCCTTGATGAATGAGGAATACTATAAGGAAGCTGAGATTGCTTCCATCACAGACGACGACATTTCCTCCCACTCCTCCTTGACAGTCTCATCTTCAACTTTAGAGTCTAATGGTGGTTTTTCTGTGCGAACCGAAGAGGTAAGAGATGGCAATAGCTCGACATTCTTCTGATAAGTTATGAAAATGAAATGTTTCTCAATGCTTTGATGTCTTATTTGCAGGAAGAACATGAGCGAATAAACAAGAATCCCAGAGGGAATGGCCACGAGAGATCAAAATCAGTGTCAGAGAGCAGACAAAGACAAATTGCTGACCAGATTCCGTCACGTTCCTCGTCAGTAGATCTATCTTCTGTGTTTCATCTCCCGGAGGGCATTTCTGATTCTGCACCCAACACTTCTTTGTCTGGGCTGGAGCACTGTGCTAATGTGTTTATAACTGATACCAATGAGAGCTCGAAGCTGGCAAGTAACGGTCAGCACAATAATGGAGAGGCCAAGTCTGTGCCTTTACAAATTGACAATCTTTCGGAAAATGCTTCGCCTCGAGCCTCTGTGAATAGTCAAGATTTGACCAGTGATCAGGAACCAGAGAGTATAGTTGAGAAATCAAGAAAGGTGAAGTCTGTTCGATCATCCTTGGATATTAACCGGAGCAATAGCCGGTTGAGTTTATTCAGTGAAAGAAAAGAGGCTAAGGTGTATCCAAATTCTACACACGACACAACTTTGGAGAGCAAAATCAAGAACTTGGAAAGTAGAGTAAAGAAGCTTGAGGGTGAGTTATGCGAGGCTGCAGCCATTGAAGCAGCTCTCTACTCCGTGGTTGCAGAGCATGGAAGTTCATCAAGTAAAGTCCATGCGCCTGCTAGACGTCTTTTGAGGCTGTATCTTCATGCTTGTAGAGAAACCCATCTCTCAAGAAGAGCCAATGCAGCTGAAAGTGCTGTCTCCGGGTTAGTTCTTGTTGCCAAAGCGTGTGGAAACGATGTCCCCAGGTATGGTAATATCTTTCTTTGCATAATTACTATTCTGAGTGAACTTTCTCAGAGTTAAATTTTGTCTGTGAATTGCAGATTGACATTTTGGTTGTCAAACACTATCGTTCTGAGGACAATCATTAGTGATACTAGTGCAGAAGAGGAACTGCCTGTTTCTGCTGGTCCTGGACCAAGAAAACAGAAGGCTGAAAGAGAAACCGAGAAACGATCGTCCTTGAAGTGGAAAGATTCCCCTTTGAGCAAAAAGGACATTAAGAGTTTTGGTGCCTGGGATGACCCTGTAACTTTCATAACAGCGCTTGAAAAGGTCGAAGCTTGGATCTTCTCACGCGTCGTAGAATCAATTTGGTGGCAGGTAATGTTGCTCTGTTCTCCCTGTTTCATCTTTTCATTCTCTGAACCAATTATAATTCACATGTTCTTTTTCTTTGGTTGCAGACTTTGACACCACGTATGCAGTCTTCGGCAGCATCAACTAGAGAGTTTGATAAAGGAAATGGCTCTGCATCAAAGAAAACTTTTGGTAGGACTCCGAGTAGTACGAACCAAGAACTAGGTGACTTCTCATTAGAGCTTTGGAAAAAGGCTTTCAGGGAGGCACACGAACGTTTATGCCCTCTGCGAGGTAGTGGGCATGAATGTGGCTGCTTGCCCATACCTGCGCGTCTGGTAAACATTTCTCCTGTTGAGTTTGTCACTTTTGGACCTTACTCTTGATTTCACAAACGAATGTCCACGATTTGTAACGCAGATAATGGAACAGTGTGTGGCTCGGCTAGATGTTGCTATGTTCAATGCTATCCTTCGTGATTCTGATGACAATTTCCCAACAGACCCTGTATCTGATCCCATTGCAGACTTGAGAGTCTTGCCAATTCCTTCTAGAACATCAAGTTTTGGTTCTGGTGCCCAGCTGAAAAACTCGGTCAGTGTACTCAACTCAATAGCTTGGCAATGCTTATTATACTGTGGTCTCTGTAAAGCTCATGCATTTCTAATTTCAAACAGATAGGAAACTGGTCAAGGTGGCTCACTGATCTATTCGGCATTGATGACGAAGATGATGACAGCAGCGATGAGAATAGCTATGTTGAAAAATCGTTCAAGACATTCAATCTTCTCAAGGCGTTAAGCGATCTAATGATGCTTCCAAAAGATATGCTCCTCAACAGTTCTGTGAGAAAAGAGGTGCAAATGCAACATAAAACTCACAACACTTTTTTTTATCTAGTCTTCTTTCTCTTACTTGATGTAATATATTTCTTCTCATTGTGAAGGTTTGCCCGATGTTTGGTGCCCCGTTGATTAAGAGAGTGTTGAATAATTTTGTCCCAGATGAGTTTTGCCCTGACCCAGTTCCTGATGCTGTACTGAAATCTCTTGAATCCGAGGTGAGACCATTTTTATAATGATGGATCTAAGGCTAAGCAGCTAATTTTGCTAATGGAAACGTGATGGCCCTTGTAGGAAGAAGCTGAGAAGAGTATCATCACAAGCTATCCATGCACTGCACCTTCTCCAGTGTACTGTCCACCTTCACGGACTTCAATCTCCACCATCATTGGAAACTTTGGACAGCCTCAAGCGCCGCAGTTAAGCAGAATCAGGTCTTCAATTACAAGAAAAGCGTACACAAGCGATGACGAGCTTGATGAGCTGAGTTCACCGTTGGCTGTTGTTGTTCTTCAACAAGCAGGTTCTAAGAAGATCAATAATGGTGATGCAGATGAGACAATCAGGTATCAACTTCTCAGGGAGTGTTGGATGAACGGCGAATGATCAGACATTGATGTGTTTTGTCTTTTAGTTTCCACTTGTGACTGTTTGTAAATGTCTCTGATGTGTCAAAAATCTTTGTCAGTTGGTTGTTTTTGGTGTTGCCGCCATGTATAGAATGAAGACAGTAGTAACAGTACTGGAGTTTGAGCTTGACATATATACAATTTGAATAACACGCAGATTGACCACTGAAGAATCAAAAACGGAGGCCACTTAGTCAAAAAAAACTCTGAAACTCCATAAACGAATCCCACTCTTCAGCTATCCTTTGTTCCTTACACAATTTCACAACAAGACATTACAATGGTGTTTATTAGAAGTAAAGTTTCAAAATCCATGTAAGCCATTGATTCTATAGAGGTACCTTGTAATACTCCTCGAGTCCTCGTCCTCGAAAGGAAGCATCGGATTTGAGGAACATTCTCTTGGCTATTTCGAGTTGATTTCTCTTCCAAGTTGTGTCGTCTCCATTTTTGTTGTTACAGTGGCCGAGCTTTTTGTTTTCACAGCGATTGGTTTACATTGGTTTTGAAAATTCAAATTGATCTCGGTTCGGTTTACTTTTGGTTTAGAGAAGAAAACCAAAAGAAATAAGACACGCGATGGATTTTTGAGAATGAGGTGCGTGGATCAAAAAAGGAATGATTTTTGTGGATTAACCCCTTTAAAAATCGTAGACACGCGCTCAACGCGACATGGGTGAGAGTGGCCGTAAAATCGAGTCATTGATAAAAGTGGAGTATGAAGTGGAGCTCTCTCATTGGCTAAAAAAATAAAGATAGTAGGGAAGCTCCTCCTCTCATATATTGAAACCAATAATAAACACTTACGAATTTTCTGCGTTTTCAGAGTGAATTTTTATTGATGTGCATAGATTTTGTTTCATATTTTGTGTACTTGTAGTTTATCAACACTTATGGATCATTCGAAATGTATACCAACCAGTAAGGGGAAACCTTCAAGAAGAAGATCAGAACCAAAGTATCCTCTGCGATGGAACCAGTTAGGCTTGTGTCAGGTTCACAAGGAGATTATGATACTTTTGGTGTTGCCGCCATGTATAGAATGAAGACAGTAGTAATAGTACTGAAGTTTGAGCTTGACATATATACAATTTGAATAACACGCAGATTGACATGTATTGCAGAGACGTGCGCTAGATTGTTGCAAGTGAAGCAAATCATGCACGTCTTGTTGTGATATAGGAACTATTTTTCATAGATGGAAAATCTTTGTTGTATATATAATAGACTCATTACAAGCTTTAGTGGTATCATCCTCATCACGTTTGATCTCTCGCAAAACTTTGAATTACAGAAAAAGAAAACAAAAAAAAAGTTGCATATTAGGGGTTAAGAAGACCCATAAAATGAGAGAGAAAGATCAAAATTTATAAAGCAAAGCTCTGTTTTGTAGTTCATCATCACAGAGTTAGCTTCTGTGAAGTCGTCAAATTCACCTGCTTCAGATGTAAAGCTGCCAACAAGCCCTGCCATGTGTCTGCTGATGTGGCACCGCCAACATGAAAGTCTAGCAGTTTCCTCTGCTTCCTATAGTATTCTTCCACCTGATTGAATCACCACCACAAGATTTTCAGCTGAAACCACCTTGTAAACTAGATATATAACAAAGACATTGATCAGAAAAGTACCTCCTGTGCGTAGACACCGACACTCTCCCTCCGAGCATTGATTGCAACAGGTGAGTGTAACATAGAGCCGAGGAACTCCTGCTGAGGCAGAGCTGTTTCATTCCGGTTTACCAGATGGTCTTCAGAGCATTTGAGATTGACAACGAGGTCAATCTGAGCGATTTGATCAAGAGTTTCCTGCAAAACATTCAGAACAACTTGAAGAATCACTAAAACACAATTCAATTGAGGATCTCTATTAAATGTTAGTATGTAATAAGAGCTTCCCACATTAAAAAAAAAAAAGACTGTTGTAAGTAAATATATATGAAAAGAAACTAACGGCTTGAAAACGAGTGCGAGGAATGCCATGAAGAATGAAACCAGTTTCCCCTCTTGCATAGCCTTCTTCGAGCCTCTTTGATAGCAACGCAAACACAACACTCTTTGGAACCAGCTTTCGTTCATTTACAGCACTTGCAATCTATACCACCAGAAATTTTGATTAGTTCAACAACCATAAACCGGAACAAATGTTATGTTCTCTCTTTACAAGTTCCTTTCATTACCTATTAGGCTAAGTTATGTGGATTAGTCAACAACATTAAATGAATCATTAAAGCACACTTGGAATCAAACTCTATAAACAGCAAGAATTCCCATTAGGTGATCATAATCTAGACAACTAACTCTAATCAAACATCTTATGAATCAAAATAATCAACACTAACAACTAAGAACATAAAAAGGTAATGTATTTAAACATTTTCAAAGATGGCTTTTCTAAGGAGAAGGTCTTAGGGAATCAATGCAAATTTAGAGAGAAGACAAGAGTAGCACCTCCTTGTAGAGAGAAGATCTAGGGTTGAGTTCTTGACGGACAAGGGACCCCATGGAAATGTGAGGAACTTCAAGCAGTTTGGAGAGCCTCTCGGCGAAGACGTGCCTCCATGCTCCAGGGGCTCCCATAAGCACCCACTGCACTCCTCTATCCGGCCCCGATCCATCCAACCCAAGCCTCGGTTCCGCGAGGCGGCGATCATCTCCGTACAAGTACTCGTCATCGGAGTCGTAGTCAAACTCCAACGCGGCCGCTGATCCAAAAGATCGACGAATCGCTGCGAGCCTTGTCACCGGCGAAACTCCTCTCACGCGGCTAAGCCAGGCCATGGTGAAGGCGTGGCGGCGGATTCAGAGAGAAAGAGAGAAAGAGAATAGCCACAGAAAGAGAGAGAGCTTAAAGAGAGGGGTTTGAACGGAGACGGAGGGCCGAGGTTTATGGGACAGCTGACACTCTCTCTTTTCTTTCTTTCTTTTTTAATTGATTGCCACTCCTTTACTCACGAATCCACGAAATTGCCACTGCCCACATGTCCGCTTCCTATTTGTCGCTCAGATAATTATTTGAGTGAGAATTGAATGGACAACACTGAAACACGTTTAATAAGGCCCAAACGTCTCTTAGCCCAGACTTGGCCCACCTAATTATATTCAACGACCGAAATTGTCAACCATTGTTAACCACCCAAAGAAATAAATAAAAAGTAAAGATACTTATTCACATGAAGCCTGACAAGTTTCTTTTTATAGAAGACTAGTCAACGTCAACGGAAACTTCGTCGTCATATAATATTTTAGTAACGAAATAACGATGAACTTTACTTGTTGTTCATAATAAAAACAGAAATAGAAACTTGTCAACATAGAAGCCGCGGGAACAAAGCGTTTCTTCTTTTGTACGTAGCGCCGTAAACAAATCAACAAGTCCACAATCCGCATGTGTTAAAAGTACGGTCTTATATTTCAACGTTTTTCAAACGTCTCTCCTTCATCTTCTATATATTTTGCCAAACTGAACAAGTAATAGTCTTCAAACTATAATCATTTTCTCCTATCTCTCGCTCAAGTCTTCTTCATCGATCTTCTATGAAGAGTGAGAACGTTAACAAACGTGATGAGTATCAACGAGTCTTTAGCTGCTTTGACAAGAGCCACCAAGGCAAGGTATCTGTTTCTACAATCGAAAGATGCGTCGACGCTATTAAGTCTGGCAAACGTGCAGTAGTTGATCAAGAAGATACTACAAATCCAAATCCAGAGGAGTCGACTGATGATAAATCGTTGGAGCTCGAGGACTTCGTGAAGTTGGTGGAAGAAGGAGAGGAGGCAGACAAGGAGAAGGATTTGAAGGAAGCTTTCAAGTTGTATGAAGAGAGTGAAGGCATCACACCAAAAAGTTTGAAGAGGATGCTTAGTTTGTTGGGTGAGTCCAAAAGTCTCAAGGACTGCGAGGTTATGATTTCCCAATTCGATATTAATAGGGATGGAATTATCAACTTTGATGAGTTTAGGGCCATGATGCAATAACATATTCATTAGTTACAAATATCATTTTTAATCTATTATACTACTCTTCTTTACCAAAGGCTTGTATGAACTCTCTGAAATTAAGGTACTCTCTCTATCTATTACTGCCTCATCTTCTTCATCTTCATCGTCATCCACCAATCTTGAAACCCTCTCTGCAATCTCAACCGCGCTCGGCCTTGACTCGGCTTCTTCTGCAGTACAATCTCTTGCAATACTTGCGATTTCAAACGCAGAATCAACCGAATAGCTCTCTCCCAATGTGCTGTCCATCACTTCCCTCAGCTTTTCCTTGTCCCCGAGAAGCCTTCTTAATCTACTCCATTCGGAAACAAAAGTTTCTTGTGTCCCAAGGGATGTTGTCTCTACTTCTTGCAATCCAAGCAACATATCTGGGGTTTGTCCAGACAAAACCTCCATTACGATTATCCCGTAAGCAAATATGTCAGAAGCTGGAGACAGTGAACTCTCTATAAGGTTCTCTTCTGTGGCTAATTCATTGGTTACGCACTTTGACATCCCAAAGTTTCCGACTTTACCTCTGAGATCTTCGTTCAAGAAGATGTTTCTGCTCTTGATGTTGCCGTGGACGTAGTTGATCCGATGCATATACTTTAACGCGATGGCGACATCGTGACATATCTTGATCCTCTGTTTCCATGCCAAGAAACAGTAACAAGACTCGATGAATTGATTCTTGATGGCCAATTTGTTCTGAATCCAATCCCACAGGGACCCATTCCTTGCATACTCGAAAACCAGATAAGAATCTTGATCGATTTCTCTAAAACATGTTCCAAGAACCCTAATCACATTGTGGTTATAGTAGTGTGACTGATCATTGAGAAGCCCGAAATCGAATCTTTTCATTTCATCTGCATTGACTTGCTTTATAGCCAAGTCTTTGCCTTTGAGCGAACCGAAATAAACCGAACCTTTGATGTGATTGCTTGAACTGAAATTCTCCGTGGCCTTCTCTAACTCTTCAAACGCGTAAATCTCCAGAACGGGTTTTCGGGGCGTTGTGGTGCCGACGGTGTTGTGAGAATCCAAGATGGAACCGTCCTGCGACCCTTCAAACGAGATTTTCTTGTCACTCGTGGTTCGGATGCTCAGACTCAGCTGCCGCGTCTCGGGGTCTTTGTTGCTAATCCACTTTTGCGTTTGCGTTTGAATCTGCGTCTCTTTCTTCCAGTGTAAGTAACCAAACACCATGAGAGTGACAAGACCGCAAACTCCAGCAATCGCGCTGCTCACAGCGATCATGAGCTTCATCTTTGACCGTTTCTTCTTGGATGGATTTCTTTTCCGGGATCCTTGTTTCTCTGGTTTGTGATCAAGAGGGATGAGAGCAGGCTTGAGTGGAACCACACCAGATTTGTTGTTTGCAGAGACAATGGCATCCTCTGTTGTGTTAAACCTAACCGCCAGGCTTGAAACGCTGTCGCGGACGCCCACCGGATACGTAACGAGAAAACTAGCGTTTGAAACGCCTTCTTGTGGACAAGAGCACCTGATCGCCAAACGCAGTTTAATGTTGTCGCCAAGCTTGTCTTCGGAAATATGTGGATTCTTCTCTCTGATAGATCTGCAGTGAATATAGCAGTACTGAATCGATAAACAAAAACAAATTTCAGTCATAGACAACTTAATTGGAAAAAGTGTTTGGCTCTCACAGGCAGGTGGTCAAGCCTTGCAGAGACTGAGAGACAGAGCGAAAGGTGTCTCCTTTAACGCAATTTTTAATGAGACTGGCCTCGTAGATGCTTCCATTACACCTGCACTCTATTGGGATCAAGAGTAACTGACCTTTCGGAACATACTCGTCGTCTGCGTCGAGACCAAGATGGCGACTCAGGTCCGAGAGGGAATAGAAGGGAGGTTTGGCTCTGAGAATGGCGAAAGTGTGGCACTTTTGGAGGTTTGAGTGGCAAACGTAACCGAAGGAGGAGGCTTCTTCTTCTTCTTCGACAGGGTCACAGCTGTGTGAAGTTGAAGTTGGAGAGAGAGATGATAAGGAGATGAAGAGCAAGATCACTACAAGACTTGTCATGTACTGCTTACTAACTGAAACAGCCATGTCTGACTTCTAGAGCTCCTCCATTACAATCTATTGCATGTATTTATATATATTGGCAAACATGAGGAATCATGGATTGAAAAGTTTTTTTTAATCATTTTATTGAATAAAATATAAGGTATGATTTCCCCTTCTCTTCTTAAAAATGTCTTATGTTAATTGTTAGGTAAAGTAAACATGTATTAAACACACACATGACTGCCACTTTTTTTGTTTGGGGATAAAGAAAGTTCAAGGCCTTGTACCATAATCTCTCTTAGTTTGGGAATAAAAAATTGATAATATTTGTCTACACGTAAACCATCCTTTTTCCAACGTATATTCGAACTTGGGAACAAAGACTCAACATTCCCCATTATATTTAAACAGTAGATTAGATGGTTAAATTACCATAAACCATACTATTGTTAATGATATATATTTTTTTTTTAAAAAGGAAAAAAAGGGGTCATCGGAGCCGTGGAGGTTTGTCGACAAGAGGGGGTGGCTATGAATCCCGAAGTAAGACTATAATTAAATTATAAAGGACTTCTTCTTGTGCTTGGGACCTGTTCTTCGTAAACTGAACAACATTGACAAAGTGCAAAGTCCAAGCTAAGTGAATCGAAAATGGTACAAACTCACTTTGTCCTAAGAAGATTGTATTGTTTCGGAACAAGTTTTAGGCCGAGTTAGGACCCACTTTTTAGTTTTTGTTGTGGTATCATCTTGGAGTCATGGCCTATGTATCTTTCTCTTTATCATAAACGATTTGTATCGGGTCTCAACAGCATGTGCTATAGTTTATTTGAGTACGGAGATCTAGACTCTCAGAATTGACTCACACCTAAATTTTACTAATTTATATCTACAGTAGCTTGCTAAAGTAATAACCACAAGTCCAAAACGTATCCATTTTATCCTAGTCTAGTAATATTGGTTGAGAGACCTGATAAGTGAACATTGTAGTTGATACCAATTTGGACTTTTGACATAATGACAACATACTTTGGTAATTATCGTCTTCGGCCAAGATCATTTTAAAATTGAATCAACGTTTTAGGAAACGTGATAAGTATACTTGAAAGGCTGGCTTTAAGCGAACAAATCCAAAAAAAATACCAAAAACTTAAGATCCAATGGCTCGGTCATGTAAAAATCCAAAACATAGTGTGTGGAGAATGATTTGGGAATTTGATAGTAGGGGAAAAACAGAAAAACATTATCAAGAAACTGAAAAGACATGCCATACAAAGCAACGACAAGGTGCTAAAAGGCTAAGTACTCTTAGGTCCATCTTGCAATAAATACCTATGTTGACCCCGAAAATAAAAACAAGGGAATCTTAAGAGAGGTAACTACAAAATTACTACTTAACACTGGAATGTTCATGTTGTATACTTGTATTCATAATTATAACCATTCCAAAATGACTGAACCTAATACGTTTATTAAATTACTAATTATACATTGCACACTACTCTTGGTACCCAACTCCTATGAAATAATCTGTGTGGTGAGGGAATTAATAACTCAAAATGACGTTATACAGTTCTTGGAACCAAGACTAAGTATCACGATTCACGAGATGATTTTAAAACATAAAGGACCAGCTTTTTAACCTTGAGAGAAACGAAGAGGTACCATCTTCCGATGAGAATACAACGCCGTCTCAGCACCACCGCCACCACGTGCAGCTTCTTTTGAAAGGAAAAAAAAAACAAAAACTATTAACAAAAAGAAGACTTGTAAAAAGCTTTTTTGGATGTATAATATACCTATTCTCATCTTACATTTAGAAAATGGGTACTCACTCAAGTGGTGGGTTGGGCTTTCTCAACACTGGTCCTCAGAAGGGAGATGACATCTCCTGGCTCCGGAGCTCCAAACACTGAACTTCCAGCAACAATACAGTTGGCGCCTGCTGCAGCCGCTGTGTCGATCGTTGAAGGGCCTAAGCCGCCATCCACCTGATCCATGATGACATGTAGATGGACTCAGTTTAAGGAAAGATCAAACTCTGACTGAATAGAAGGAGAGGCCTTACCTGAATATCAAGTGTTGGGTATTTTTGCCTCAATGCCCGGACCTATCACGTTCACATCCGAGAATATCAAAATATGAGATTATGAACTGTAGAATCATTTTTTATAGGTAAGACCCAAAATAACCTTGTCCATCATGTCAGGCATAAACTTCTGGCCTCCAAATCCAGGTTCTACAGTCATCACAAGAACCATTTCAACCGGAGTTGTCCCTTCAACCTGTCACGGACCAAGCATGATAACCTGATCGGACCGTGGAACAAGCATAATGCCAAACAGAAGATGAAACTCATACCAGAGGATAGACTTGTTCAACAGGTGTTCCAGGCTTTAGAGCCACGCCTGGTCTCATCCCAGTAGACTTAATCTTCTCGACAAGTTGTTGCCAATTATCTGAAATAAGCAATCCAAGTCAAAACCATTAAAAGATGAGGAATAGTTTGGAAAGGTGGTAGAATACCTTGGGCCACCTCGACGTGGAATGTGAAACCAGAAGCCCCAGCTTTAGCCATCTGTGCAACGTAATCCATGGGGTTCGTCACCATAAGGTGGCAATCAAGATATGCACTATGATGAAGGAAAATGGATAAAGTTTTTTAGTTTCAGACATCACTTAACTTGAACATGATGCAAAGCCAAAGAGAATAAGCAAAGGAGAGCGTTACTTAGTGTGCTTTCGCAAACTCTCGATGACAGGAGCACCAATCGTAAGATTAGGGACAAAATGCCTGCGGGAGCAACACAGAGTTATTATACCAAACTATCTTGAAACAAAAATGTTACAAGCTGGGTTTGGATGCTAATAAGAATCCACAGGTAAGGCAGCAAATTTTACCCGTCCTGCAAATGGAATAACAAATGAATTATAAGCATCTTATATAAGTAGAGAGAAGAACAAAATAAGGTCCTTGTATGATTGTATCGTTGTAAGAGCAGATACAAGTTTCTTTGCCATCATGAAAAGATGAAATTGAATAACATGTTAGTAAATTGTAACGTAATATACACAAGACTCGATAGTAAAACAACAACAACAACAACAAGTGTAGTTTCCATTTTGTTAAAAGAAATCATGATTCCCGCAAGACCAAAATAACGAGCCTTGTGTAGGATGATTTCACGAATTGTGTACGATGCAAGTTTTGGACTCGAATTCAGAGATTGATGCTACCTATCGAAAAATCACCCCCAGAGTAAAGAATAAAAGGTGGGTACCATAATATCCATGTGAAGCCAGTTGGCGCCCAAATCGATCATCCGATTGGCCTCCGCCGCTAGATTTGCGAAGTCCGATGACAGCATCGACGGTGCTATTTTCGGCGACACCATCTTCTTCCGCCGACTTTGGGGACTGACCGATGATGGATGGATAGTTGGATACCTCTAAGAACCCCGGATCTCTCCACCAAATCTCAACATGCGTGATGACGTGGCATCAGCCATTATGTTGACGTGGAGGTACCGTCATAAATTCATAATAATTAAATCGCAGGGTAATTTTGTCTTTTGGTGTGGGGGTGATTTTGCAATTTGAGAGAGACGACTTCTTTTTTTAATGGATCTTATTACTACAACGACCCGACCCATTTATATACCACCCAAAACAGTTGGCCCAATTGTCTCTTTTTCTTTCTTTCTTTTTTGTTTGTGGGTCAACGATCTAATGATCTTTTTTCTTCCTTTAATTATGGAATTTATTTGTCATGTCCCTTCAAGTTCAATCTATACTAAACAAAACTTGATGAAATTTAACTTAATATTTATCTGAACCTCAAAAAAAAAAATCTAGATATTTCCAATTAGATGCGATTGCGACATACATTTGTGAGACCTGAGAGCATGAAACACAACAACATCATCAAAATGACTAATAATTAATCAGAAAATTAGGAAGATTTGATTATTATTTATTTTTAAAGGAGGGGAGCCCACAATATGATTGTGAGGACCAATAAGAAGCCATAACCTAAATAAGAATTCACTGAAGAGACAATTAAGACACATACCAAATCGGAAACTGCTCCTTTTTGGGTCGTCCATTTACTTCACTTCCAAGCCCTCCCATTCCAAAGCTACTCTCTCTCTTTCCTCTCATCTTTGCTTCTTCGTCTTCCATCTCTCTATGCCTTTTAGATTCTCTAAACCCATATCTTCACTTCTTCTCCTAAACCACAGGAATTCTCTCTCTTTCACATCATCATCATCATCATATGGGTTCGTGTGTCTCCTCTTCTCAAAGCAAGAGCTCATCCGCCTCTGATTCCGTCGTGAAGCTTGCCTCTTTCATCTCTAAACCAGACTCCACACCGCCCCTCAAGACTGACGTCATGATCACTTCCTCCACCATCAACGGCAACCCTCCCATCGATTCCGGTCGTTGGGATTCAGGTTTATTATTACGATAACTATTCTTTGCGTTTAGTTTAGTTCATATCGGCCTTTATTTTATTTTATATGATTTATTTTTGTTTTGTCTCTAGAAACAATAATTAAAGGTCTAATTAACGAATGGTAGAAGTATTTATATAGTAATTAAAGTTGTTGATGACTGTAAGCTTTAGTGCCGACAAATGTAAAGTGGTTAGCTTTTTCAGACCCAATCAAGATGTAGGCACAAATGAGGTATTTAGTACTGATGAATTACAAAATCGTATACTTATATATTAAGTCAAGATTTGATTAAAAAAGTTGTTATGACTTACATATGAAATGGATCATGGTCATGCATCATAAATAAACATGGGTGAATGTGCAACCGGGTCTTCTATATATCTGCTACAGTAGCATTTAGCAGCACATGGTGGACAACGGTGGCGTACGATATAGGTTAGAATGTCTTCAAGGCATATATCTTTGCGAGAGATGTGTGATGGACCACACTTCAAGTTGCTACTTCCATTTGCTTATTTATCTTAATGTTAATAAATGCATATGCTCTTAAAAATTTTATCGCTAGAAATTTACAACCGTATATTTAGGTGTGTGCAACTAAAAGTATACTACATTCACATACATAACCTACCATTTTAATATTAGTATCTTCTTATTTGCAATACGTTACATGAGATAACAATGATTTGGATTATGTCTTAAGGTAACAAAGAGGATATGATATTTTTCGATTCACGGGGGTGGCTTGATTCCGACTGCGATGATGATTTCATGAGCGTTGGTGGTGGTACGTTTGTTTTTCTTCTTCTTTTTTCTTCTTATTTTGTAATTTTAACAAATGAATTGACAGAATTTGAGTTTACAACACAGAATTTACGCCGTCGCGAGGAACAACACCGGTGCATCACAAATTCTGTGACCAAACTCCTCACCAAGGAGAGGAGAACAAACACGGAGAAGAAGAAGAAGAAGCGTCTCCTACCGATAACAAGAAGAGGCTCCTCGAACTCTTTAAAGAGACACAAGACGAAGAGGATGAAGAGGAAGAAGATTACGTGGCAGAAGGCAAAGCAAGAGCATGTCTCTGGATAAGAACACCTGTTAGATCTTCTGCGCCGGCCACTCCTTATAATAACAACAAAGAAAGACAGCAAAAATTCAAGAGAGTGAGATCAGCTGCTCTTGGTCGCTGCGTTCCGCGTTTGGTTTCCTGTAGTAGCTTCACTGATCGGCGACGGAATATGATGACTAGTCATGCCCCTATTGACGTCCAACGCTAAAGAAGACAAAAAGAAAGAAAAAAAAAACTTTAAATAATATTAAATTACTATACATTATGTTTCTTAATTTGTCCTTGATTGTTGTTTTCCAAAGGATCGAACAATGTTGTCTCGTAATGCTTATGATGCATTGCATTATTTGTAAAGGATCAAGGGAAAGAGGGGGAACCTCCGATGAAAAGTCGAAATGCCTTTTAGTGTGAAATACTGAAATGTATGTGGAGGATATGTGGAAAGTATTAATCGTCAGATTTTAGTTAACTGGTTAATGTGCTTTCTTATTTTCTGACGTATGGAAAACACATTTATATACAAATCTTGATAAAATAATAAAATCAAAAGTCCAGTATTATAAAAGTTTCCCCAAATTAGTGTATTACTATAAACCTTTATTTAGGGGATTGAGACAAATATTAGACGTAACTATAGGATCTAGTCTATTTCAAAAAGAGACTGAGAATTAATTGTTAATATATACTATAAGAGTTTATTCATTGTTGTAATTAAAAGTAAGTGTCAAATTTAGATTTTTAAATTTCTAGCTAATTAAGATTCATGCATGGAGTCACTTAATGTATTAATAAAAGTCAGATATTGAAAACTTATATTTGTAAAAAATCAATTGTATTCTATAAACATGTAATGTATTCAACAAAAAATAGTCAAACTAACCCCTTGCTGATCGTAAATGATCGTAAACTAACCCTTTGAAAATTTGGTGCTATAATTAGATGGTTACCATTATAAACGGACAAATTTAAAACATCTATAAATATTTCTGACTGAATTTAATCAATTCCCATTTTACATATACCTTACTAAAACACTCTTTGACTAAAAAACTTAAAACTATAATAGTACCTATCTTGGGGAACATAGAGGTTGAAGGTTACACACACCTAAATCCTAAATGTTGCAATCTATTGTTAACTAAAGAAAGAGTAGAATGCATTCATCTATTGGAAAAGCCTTTGAACTTTTCTGTTTTCTTGTTATTTTAATTGTTAACCATGTGTGTTGGATCCAGGCACAAGGCAACTCCGATGTGAATTCTACAGCAGTGAGCAGATCTACGGATACATTTCTTTCTTCTACAAGCTTACCTGTGGAGACAGCCTTCACGTTTCCATCGGCTTTACCTGTCATCCCTTCGGGTGGTGGAAATTTTGGGAAAGGAAGGATAGATCTCGGAGGTCTTGAGGTGATCCAAGTCTCCATCTCAACCTCAACATCACAAAGAGTATGGAGGACATACGAGGGAGGTCCCGACAACATGGGGCTCTCTATCTTCCAACCAATCAATCTTCCTCCCAGCTTCTCCACTCTTGGCTTCTATGGGCAACCCAACAACCGCCTGCTTTTTGGGTGGGTTCTTGCTGCAAGAGACGTGTCTGGAAATAGCTTGAGGCCACCCGTTGACTACATTCAAGTCATAAACACTACATCAATGAATATCAACCAAGAAGGGGCTGCTTTTTTTTGGCAGCCCCTATGTCCCAATGGATATCAAGCGGTTGGTCTATATGTCACTACTTCTCCTATAAAGCCATCTTTAAGTCAAGAATCTATAAGCTGCGTTCGATCCGATCTTACGGAACAGAGTGAAACCGATACATGGGTTTGGGGGACAGAAGAAATGACTCTGTCTAGTTTGAGACCGGCCAACAGAGGAACAGAAGCAACAGGTGTACACACAGGGACATTCAGCTGCCAGCCATTGAACATCCCTCCTCCCCCTCCTCTGTTTTGCTTGAAAAACACAAAATTTGACTTGTCTAGCATGCCAAGCCATAATCAAACTACCGTTTTGTTTCAATCGTATTCTCCTTGGATATATTTGCATCCAGATGAAGATTTTATTTCTTCCTCTGTCGACTGGTTTTTCTCCAATGGTGCCCTGTTATTCCAGAAAGGCAACGAATCCAACCCCGTCCCTGTGCAACCGGACGGTTCAAACCTTCCGCAGGGCGGTTCGGATGATGGTTTATTCTGGTTAGACTATCCGGCTGATAAGAACGCAAAGGAATGGGTTAAGAGGGGAGACTTAGGACACACGAAAGTGTATCTACACATCAAACCAATGTTTGGAGGCACTTTCACTGACATTGTCGTGTGGATATTCTACCCTTTCAACGGTAACGCCCGCCTCAAGTTTTTATTCTTCAAGAGCCTGTCGCTGGGGGATATCGGCGAACATATTGGAGACTGGGAACATGTTACGTTGCGCATCAGCAACTTCAACGGAGAGTTATGGCGAGCATACTTCTCTGAGCACAGTGGGGGAACTCTAGTGGAGGCATGCGATCTTGAGTTTCAAGGTGGAAACAAACTTGTGAGCTACTCGTCTCTTCACGGACACGCAATGTTTTCAAAACCAGGACTTGTGTTGCAAGGCGATGACGGAAACGGCATAAGGAACGACATGGCAAGAAGTAACAAATTCTTTGACGCAGGTGTTGCTTATGAGCTGGTTGCAGGACCGGGGATTCAGGAGCCACCGTGGCTCAACTATTTCAGGAAATGGGGACCACTTGTCCCACATGACATTCAAAAGAACCTTGAAGGTATCGCAAAGTCATTGCCGGGACTTTTGCGGAAAAAATTCAGAAATCTGATTAACAAAATCCCTCGTGAAGTGCTTGAAGAAGATGGTCCCACTGGACCCAAAGTCAAAAGGTCTTGGACCGGTGATGACTAATTTTTCATTCATGTCTGATTAAGGTTAACAATTTATTACAATTGGGTACACTTTTCTTTATTTAGTTATTACATATTACATCTCAGTTTTTGCCCAAAAAAAAAAAGTTATTACATCTCATTTTTTCAAGAATTAAAGATTGGCATAAGTGTTTTTTAAAAAGGACTCGAACCCAAAAATAATAATTAATATTATATGGATATCTTGTCTTATTAATTCCATAATATATATATGATGTGGTTGAAAATTAATAAGTGAAAATGATTAAAAATCTGATGTGATTACTTATTTAAGAAACAAATTAATCTCCTCTAAAAATCAAATTCAGAATTTGTGGGAGACATTAGTATCCCCTTTTCCTACAAAAAAAAAACAAGACAAATTAATCTCCTCTAAAAATCAAATTCAGAACCTCCTCGTAGCCATCTATGGTATCATGTTTCTTTGACTATCACAAAAAATATAATACATTCAGATTTTGTTTTTAAGCTTATGAAATCAATTTGGAAATTTGGTATAAATATTTATATTCAATGTATATGTATAGGTTAATTATGGAATTATTTTCATATTGCAAAATATACAATATTTTGTGCTCTGATCATTTGTTGATTTTTTGCATAATTGTTTTTTGTAGTCATCAACTGTTTCATGTGTTCCTTTTCTGACAGAATTATAATTATATATATGTAATATATATGTAGGGAATGAAGGTTGCTCACCTAATCTTAAAATGATTAACTGACCAAAGAAAATGCAACTCTTGTATGAAACCTACTTAAAATTTCTATTGTTTTTTGTTTTTCTATTTGTTAAGCAATTGTCATGGGCAGAAACTGGAACTAACCCTTTGACCAACATTTCCTACGTAAATTCTTTAGGGTATCCATTCAAATATCCTTATCTTTCGTCTAATGGTTTACCGGTGGAAACAAGCTTTAAATTTCCTAGTCCTTTGCCTAGTATGCCTTCCGATGGTGGAAATTTTGGCAAAAGAAGCATTGATATGGGAGGTCTTGAGGTTACTCAAATCTCTATCTCAAACTCAACATCACACAGAGTGTGGAGAACTTATGAAGGAGGGCCGGATAACATGGGAGTCAGCATCTTTGAACCAACTACTATTCCTCGTAATTTCTTCAAACTTGGCTTCTATGCACAACCTAACAACCGACAGCTTTTTGGTTGGATTCTTGTTGCAAAAGACGTATCGGGAAGTAATTTAAGACCACCAGTCGACTACACTGAAGTTGGAAACACTACAACATTGCTTATCAAACAAGAGGGGCCTGCATATTTTTGGCAGCCCCTATGTCCTAATGGATATCATGCGGTTGGTCTATATGTCACTACTTCTCCTATGAAGCCCTCTTTGGGACAAAATTCTATAAGCTGTGTTCGATCTGATCTCACAGAACAGAGTGAAGCCGATACATGGGTATGGAGGATAAAAGATATGACTATTTCTAGTTTGAGACCGGCCACGAGAGGAGTAGAGGCGACAGGTGTGTTCACAGGGACATTCAGCTGCAAACAACTAAACTTTCTTCCTCATCCCCCTCCTTTATTCTGCTTAAAAAATACAAAATTTGACTTGTCAAGCATGCCAAGCGAAAATCAAACTAGAGTTTTGTTTAAAACGTATTCTCCTTGGATATATTTACACCCAAAAGAAGATTTCCTTCCTTCCTCTGTCAATTGGGTTTTCGCTAACGGTGCCTTGCTACACAAGAAAGGAAACGAATCCATCCCGGTCCCGATACATCCAAATGGTTCAAACCTTCCACAAGGAGGTTGCAATGATGACTTGTTTTGGTTAGATTATCTAGTCGATAAAAAGGCTAGAGAAAAGGTTAAGAGGGGAGATTTAGAGAGCACTAAGGTGTATCTACACATCAAACCAATGTTTGGAGCTACTTTCACAGATATTGTAGTATGGCTATTCTTTCCCTATAACGGAAATGCACATTTAAAATTTTTGTTTATCAAGAGCCTGTCGCTAGGAAATATTGGCGAGCATGTTGGAGACTGGGAACACGTTACATTACGCATCAGCAACTTCAATGGTGAGTTATGGCGTGTTTACTTTTCTGAACACAGTGGAGGAACTTTAGTGGATGCATGCGATCTAGAGTTCATGCAAGGTGGAAACAAACCAGTAGTATATTCGTCTCTTCATGGGCATGCAATGTTCTCCAAACCTGGAGTCGTGTTGCAAGGTGGCGGCAAAAGTGGAATAAGGAACGACATGGCAAGAAGCGACAAATGCTTTGACGCAGGTATTGGATATGAAGTGATTGCGGGACCTGGCGTGGTTGAGCCACCGTGGCTGAATTATTTTAGGAAATGGGGACCTCGAGTCCATTACAGGATTGACATATTTCTCAACTCTGTCGCAAAGATTTTGCCCATCTTTTTACGGAAAGGTTTGCGAAAACTCATCAACAAAATTCCTTTAGAAATGCGGGGTCAAGATGGTCCAACTGGTCCCAAAGTTAAGGTGACTTGGACCGGTGATGAACAATATTCTTAGTGTTTTATTGTGAATTATTGCATTATGTTATATATCAATAAGGTTTACATTTGTCGAAAATAATCATTGTAATTTCTAATTAGTAACAATAATACTATAGAATCTGTTAAGAATTAAGATGTAGATGTGCTAATTAAAAATTTTAGAGTTATTTGGGAAAAAAAAAGGTTGTCATGATCTTAGTTTTAGAGTTAAAAAATAGTATTTATCTGGAAATAAATTGGTGTAGATTATTAAGAGTTTTTTTAAAAATAATTTGGATTAGATTTAATTTGATTTTTTACCTATAGTCATGGAATTAGATTTATTGCCGAGAAGCAATATTGATCCATCTAAATATGGACCCACGAACCATGGCCGTTGGGCCTTTAACTAATGGTTGGGTTTTGACCCGGTTGAAGAATTCAGGTGGGCATTGATAGGTCCGCCGTGTCTTTTTTTTTTTTTTTTTTTTGAAGAAGAAT
>Ga0041059_1000080_pt1 | contig 50623 bp, 52 predicted proteins | sample AraColnosormetaG_FD_56232 | JGI IMG/M metagenome (GOLD analysis project Ga0041059, IMG submission 56232) | Arabidopsis roots microbial communities from North Carolina, USA - Col MF nosort | ecosystem: Host-associated > Plants > Roots > Unclassified | place: USA: North Carolina | collected...
TTTTTTTTTTTTTCCTTTTTTTTTTTTGTCTCTGATGTGAACTATACACCATAGAGTCATAGACAATAGTTTGTGTAGTGTGTACTATTCTCCATTTCTCCTTGAGTAGATGATTGATCAGTAGCAGTTGATAAAGTCCTTTAAAACTTGTTGAAGACGATCTCTGAGGAAAATTAATTATACTTAAATAATAAGATTTATTCTCACCATCGTTGTACTTCTTCGGCTAATTAGCATAAACATGTCTTGTACATGTGCATTAACTCATCTCTTATGTGAAATTCCTTATTTTAAGCTTTCTTACTACTTCGCCATTTTTCCTTACAAATTGGATTTTGTTTTCACATTCTATCATTAATTCCCATGTATCGAGATGGTTATGTTATGTACTTATGTTTATCATCGTAGTCTTTGACCATTTTAGAGATATGTCATAGAAACCAATGTTTGAACTCTTAGCAAAAAAAAAAATGTTTGAACTCAATGTCGTTGTTAAGTGTTTCCAATAAGAACAAGTAAAGAGACTTATCAAAACACTTTGTGCCATATAAATGCTCAAGTTTTAGTGGAATCAGGTGAATTCATACTGTAAGTGTCACCCAATCTGTTTTTTGATCACTACAGATTACATTAATGTGATTCGGTTTTGGTGCGTCTACGCAAATCACACTTGTTAATTACTTGCAAGGGAACACGAGTAGGGGGTGGTGGATATGTTGGAAAGCGGTGACTATACTAATTTAACTTAACACTAGTAATTTCATGATATGACAGTCCTATATACACTTAGGTCGCTCGCTTGTACACCTAAAACGCATTGCCATTTGAGGCATTAGTGTTGCGCTTGGACATCCAACAAACAAGATCGATGCTATATCCAAATCTAGATTGCATAAGTTATATGAATTGCATAGTAATTGAAACGAAGAAGAAGATTGTTGGATGAATAGTCAATTAATATTGAAACAACCATCAAACAAAAAAAAATTAAAATTAATCGAAAAGCAGACGAATGAACGAATCCCCATGCACGCAGCAGCATTATCCAAACAAAGATAAACAAATGGATCACGTAGATTTATTAAACTATTCAAACCAATAACATATCATAAGCAAAACAAATCAGACAAACAAAAACAGAGAGAGTGGTGGATGGTCGTGCTTAGCACGATTCAGTATATTACTGAGGTCAGAGGGTCAAATCAATGCAAGGTGTAATAAGGTTGTCATCTCCATTACCATTTTTTATTACAAAGAGAAAGAGAGATTCTTATTTACTCTAAATTAATGTCTTAAACTTTATTTTGCCAAGACTCTAAGACATATTAAGTAGCATATAATCCATAAAACTATAGAGTAGAGAGTAATTATAAGAGTGTTAATATAAATTCGGTATAAGAGAAATAATGGTTGAGAGAAGAGGGAAGAGGTCAAAGGGGGAGAAAGAGGGAAAATTTCCCTCCAAGGAAGGGGGGAAGATGATGACGTGTACAACTGCCAAAATAAAAGCAAAGGTTCCTCTTTTTTCGGCCATTTTTTTCGCTTCACCTCTTCTCCTCTAACGCCGTTGAACTCATCAATCAATCCATTCACAACCAAAATCTCTCTCACCATTTCTCTCCCTAAAACACCATTTTCGCTATTTTTATTTTTAATTGATACTTTTTTTTTACTATCATTCCCAGATCAAGGTTTGTTTCTCGATCGAATTCATGCTTCTCTGATCTGAGATCAGTTAGATACGACTGCGTTTTCCTCCTCGAATTTGATCATCGGACATTCTCTTTTTGTTTCCTGGGTTTATAGTGCCGCACGTCAATGGCGTGAACCGCGGTCATGGCTAACAAAAACGCAGAATCATCTTCACAGCCTCCTCCTCATGTGCAGCCAAACCAACAACAGCAGCAGCAGCCACCGATTGCCAATGAACAAGAGCAGGAGCCTCATGTGCGTCTCTCTATTTTTGGAAATTCATCTCGCTCCAGACCCGATTGTTGTTCTTCTTCTTCTTCCAATGTTGCTCAATGTTTGTTTTTGTTCTGATCTCAGGGTGACACCTGCAGTATTCCTCCTGCGCAGTCTGGAAACACAGACTCGCGTTCCCGTGGTGGCAACACGGTAATTTCTTAATGAGATATTTATTTGCTTTTTGATCGAATTGCCTCTGTAATGGAACGCGAAGCAGGAGAAATTACTTGTTCACAATCCCACTTCTGATCTCGTTTTTGGCTACAATTACCTGCATTTTCTGTCTTCTCCATTGGTCATTGTTGCGCGATGATGAGCATTCATGTAATCATTAGGCATGTCCTGGTTTTCTTTCGAGCAAATCTCATTCCGATCGATTAATGGAAATATGGAATTGAATTATTGCATCATTGACTTAAGACTTGAGAGTTTTACCTTTTCAGGTTAAACCATTATGCTTGCTTCTAAGTTCTAATGAAACACACAAAATTCTAGTCACTGTTCTCCTACAAAAAGTGTTTTTTAAAAGAAGCTAAGATCTTATTGTATGAAAATGAAATGTCCAATCATGTAAATGCAAATACAAATAAACAGTGAATGTGCTTCTGCTGTTGATTTCATGATACAACTCTCATGGAATTTGTTTTTGTCGACTCTAATTACTCTGTAGGTTTTCAAGAGTGGACCGCTATCTATATCTTCAAAAGGTATGTTTTATTTCTTAGGATGATCTACTTAGTTCAGTGTAGCCTTTCTTAGGATCATGAGAGTTGCTCTTAGGATGAGATGTTTTCTTATTTCTGACTGGGGAAAACTGTTACTGGCAGATAGTAAGGACATATTATCACCTGACGTGGGTTTTGTAGGCTGGTTGAACCCAGATAGTATGATACAACGACAGCACTAGCACAATTCACTAGGCTACATGTCCTGGTCTGTGGCTATGTCTTAAAATTGTCTCTCACCACTTTCTATTTCGTTTAATACAGGGATTGGCTGGACATCATGGAAGAAAAGATGGTTTATTTTGACGCGTACTTCACTAGTTTTCTTTCGAAGTGACCCGGTAAGCATTAATTTACTGATGAAGGGTGCTTTGAAATATTATTTTCTTGTGTGCTTCCTAGAGCAGTAATGGTCTACTACTTTTTCTCTGTGAATATGAGATTGCCATCCAACACTTTCTTTTTTTATTTATTTAAAAACTTGATTCACATGGGCACTAGAATAGGGCTCCAAGGTATAATTGCAAGAAAATTTACTGGAAGCCAGTGGATTTCTAGCTTAAATTAGTTATATTAGTGAGAAAGTACGAGATACACTTTAACTAAAAATATGTTTCTCTTATCAGAGATTGGTGAAAATCCTATATCAGAAATATTTTTTATAAGGCATGAACCTGTTATTACAGAGTATGAGTATCTCAAATTTTTCTGTTCTATTCTTCAGAGTGCAGTCCAACAGAAGGGCAGTGAGGTCAATCTGACCCTTGGGGGAATTGATCTCAACAATTCAGGCAGGTTGGCTTATTGTTTGAATCATTAAAATCTTTTTATATTTTATTATCTGGTTCGGTGTTACTAACGTCCGATAACTTCGAACTATTTTTTAGTGTGGTTGTTAAGGCGGACAAGAAGCTGTTGACTGTTCTCTTTCCCGATGGTCGTGATGGACGGGCCTTTACACTTAAGGTTTTTCTCAAAATTTTAGTTTTCTGTTGTTACTCTACTTAATCTGGTTTTTATCAGGTGCATCCACCTCATCCTCCATCTTAATCTACGCTCTGAACATTTCTTATGATTTTGTGACTTTATTTTTTTTGCAGGCTGACACTATGGAGGATCTACACGAGTGGAAAGCTGCTCTGGAAAACGCTCTGACACAAGCACCTAGTGCTTCCCATGTTATGGGTCAAAATGGTATTTTCAGGAATGATCATGCAGATCCTGCTGTTGGTGTTGATGAAAAGAGTATGTTTGTCACCTTTTCAATGGTTTAGTCTTTACATGTATAACAATATATGTCTTGAGTGGTGTGAGAATGTCAAAGTTTCGTCTTCTCTAGAAAATAAGCTACAGAATAATATTATCATGTTAACATATGTTCCCTTCCTCTGGAGTATAAGCTGACCAGTTAGTGTTGAATGGCTCATAAGAATATGGGCATTCCTTATATAGTCGGTGACATCTCAAGACTTGATTCGCTTTCAATTCATTAGACAATGATGCATTTTTTTTATATTCTTACAGAAGATGAGACACCAACAAAATCAACTGTCCTTGGAAGACCAGTATTACTTGCTCTAGAAGATGTTGATGGAGCTCCATCTTTCTTGGAAAAGGCCCTTAGATTTGTTGAAAATCATGGTATTAGTTTCAGGTTTTTTCAGCTTCTTTTGCTGCTTTGTTTTACTCACTCTGAGCTGATAAAGACAACAAAATCTTGCAGGAGTCAGGATAGAAGGAATCTTGAGACAAGCTGCTGATGTTGATGATGTTGAACACCGAATTCGCGAATATGAGAAAGGTTTGAGTTCTTATGTTTATGTATTTATTATTCTTTTCTTGATTTCCTGGTTTGTGCAAAGTATTTATACGTAGTCACTTGGTTCAGGAAAAAATGAGTTCAGTCCCGAGGAGGATGCTCATATTATTGCTGATTGCCTTAAGGTACCTGGTACTGTTCACTAGAATGCTGAGTTAGCCTTTCACTCTTAAACCTATCTAACTGTATCCATAAATGCGCAGTATTTTCTCAGAGAGTTGCCTTCCTCTCCAGTGCCTGCATCTTGTTGCAACGCCCTTCTGGAAGCTTGCCGTAAGTTTATCATTCTCTTTCGTGTGTCCCCTTGTGCTCCATCAGAGCTAGACACTATCTTTTTCTATTTTTAAAATTTGTTGAACATCTCGTGTTGGACATACAGATCCATTTTGTAATATAGAAATTATCTAGATAATGAACTTGAACGAAATTTAAGTCTCCATTGGGTTTCTGTTCAATAACAAATTATGAGTGGAATGAAGCTTTAAACAAATTTCTTTCTGTTTTTTTTCCTAACTTCTCTCTGGTTGTTTACTTTATCGACATCTGAGCATGTTCATATATGTTATACATATGGATTTTGCTCGCCTCTTCTCCTTTCTGGATAACGTTTTCTCAGTTTTCTGACGTCAAACTTTACCAGGTACTGACCGTGGCAATAGGGTAAATGCTATGCGGGCAGCAATCTGTGAATCATTCCCTGAACCAAATCGTCGCCTATTGCAAAGGTAGTCTCTTTTCTGTTTCCTCGTTTTACGGAAGTTATTTAAATGCATAGGAAGTAAATAACTTTCTGTCATTAATTCTGTTTATTTTCTCTCTTGCAGAATCCTGATGATGATGCAAACTGTAGCCTCTAACAAAACTGTGAACCGGATGAACACAAACGCCGTTGCAGCTTGTATGGCACCTTTACTTCTTCGACCCCTTCTGGCTGGTGACTGTGAAATTGAAAATGATTTTGATGTCGGCGGTGATGGTTCTATGCAACTTCTGCAAGCAGCTGCTGCAGCGAACCATGCTCAGGCTATAGTGATAACATTATTAGAAGAATATGAAAGTATATTTGGAGTAAGATTTTACTTCTCTTATTGATTAAGAGCCGCCTTAGTCACATGATCAGAATCGATGTTTACCTCTCTGCATAGTAATCCGCTCTTTATTACAGTAGTATAGTGAAAACCTTGGAGGCACTGTGAAAGGACAACTTTGGTTCTTATCTTAGTTGTACCTGTGTGCTTATTTTCAGACACTGACTTCTAGCATCATAAATGGTCTATGTCTGCAGGAAGGTTCCTTGTCACCCGGCCTGTACTCTGACTCAGAAGAGAGTGGTAGTGGGACAGAGGAGGGATCTGATGATGAAGAGTATGATGATGACGATGATGGCTCACAGGGATCTGAGGACTACACGGATGAGGAAGAGGACCTTGAAAATGAATCTAATGGATCCTACAGTGAGAGTGCCGCCTCAGAAGATAAATATGCAGACAGCATTGATCCTGATGATCATAAGGCACGGTCCTATACTAACCTTCAATACTTGATCAATTTCTTGAAAATAAAATCTTATGATTACGAGAACGAGTATTTTGATTATAGTCGAATATAGACATTCCTTTTTCTCACGTAATTATTTTCTGCAGATAAATGATAATTTAAGCACTGAATCAAAATCCCCAAAAAGAAGTAAGGAGCCTAAGAAGCTTTTATCTGGCTCCAGACGATCTTCACTACCCCGACATGATGACGGCAAAAAGGATGAGGATATCGTGGTTAAGGGAGTTAATAATACAGAGGTAAAGGCTGTTGTAGAGGTCTCGACAAGTGAGGATAAGAATTCATCAACGTCAGATGTGGCATCTGACACTCAGAAACCGTCTAAGTTATCCGATGCACCGGGAGGAAGTAAAAGGCACTGGGGCCGTACCCCTGTAAGTTTCTTTTTCCTCTGCCTTTATTACCTATCTCTTAAGGGATCCAGACATTTAGTAAACGTTTGGTGTTTTATGTGCTCAGGGGAAGAAAAACTTGTCAATGGAATCTATTGATTTCTCAGTGGAAGTGGACGAGGACAAGTAAGTATCATCATCTCTACAAATGATTTACATCTTTATGTTTCTTTCAAAACTTCAAATTTGTTTGGACTAGAATTAATGTGGTCTACATGGTTCTTCTTCTGACAATGTTAATATTCTGCAGTGCTGACATTGAGAGACTTGAGTCAACCAAATTAGAGCTGCAAAGCAGAATTACAGAAGAGGTCACGATAAGTCCTTTTGAGTATTTTTGCTTTTGCGAACTCGGTGTGCTATACAGGTGGTGATTTTGACGAGTATGTGATCTCTAACAACCTCCATGTTTGGTACAACAGGTAAAAAGCAATGCAGTTCTACAGGCTAGTTTGGAGCGACGGAAGAAGGCTTTGTACGGGCGGCGCCAAGCACTAGAGCAAGATGTAAGTGTAAAATAAAACCTTATCTTAGCAATGTGAAGTTTGTTATTTATTGAGTGTTTAAATTTTAGTTATATGAATGTGCTTTACCTTTGACTAGGTGGGAAGACTACAAGAACAGTTGCAGCAAGAGAGAGACAGGAAATTAGCTCTGGAAACAGGACTGAACATGTCAAAAGGGAATCAACCTATTCCAGAAACAATCGATGAAAATGTTGCTCCTCTTCATTTTTGTCTAGCAACTAGTTGATTTTTGTCAGGCTAAAAGTACATATATCTAACTTGGGAGACATTTTACAGTTGAAGAAAGATCTGCAAGAGGTAGCTCAAGCGGAGGCTGATATTGCCAAGTTGGAACATAAGGTTGATGATCTTGAAAATAGGCTTGGTCACCATGACGGAAAAGCCTCTGGTTCTACGCATAGTGCCAGCAAAGAATCTCGGAAATTGCCAGAGCACAATGCGAAGATGTACGGATTCATCAACAGATTCACATTTAACCTCACAACCTATGGTTTAAATAATATCAAAGCTAATTACTCGTCTTCTTTCAAATTTGTCACTCAGGAAGGAGAAACAAAAAGATACTGAAGCAGCCTCTACTCACATTTCTGAAAGATCAACGTCCAAGGTAACCACTGTAAACATTTGTCTATCAATTTTGTGTTTTCTTCCTCTGTATTTATCCTCTACAGACGGGTAACATATTGCAGGATGGGCAAGGGGCTGCAAGAGAAAATGAGACAGAGAAGCAACAGGATTCACGGAGCAAAAGCTCGCAACAAGAAACATCACGTGGCAGCTCAAAACTGGTGGGCTTGTCAAAGAGGTCTGGCACAAAGGGAGAGGTAAGTTTCATAGTGTAACCATTAAATTTCATCCAAATATCGTTCAAAGCTAGAAACTGAGTGAAATAAACAGGGAAGCACAACAACAACTTCTGCACTTTCCAAATTGACAATGAGACTCAACTTCCTCAAGGAGAGACGTAGTCAGATCGCGAACGAGCTCCAAAACATGGACAAAGGAAAAACCCTAGGGCAACCCAGTCCAACCTCGGGACAAAACCGTGTATCAGAGGAAACTGAAAAAGGATCAGGGTCGAACCAGGATCCAGACAGCAGCAAACTACAGAGCCCTCACATTCTTGACAGAGGAAGATCCGAGAACGGAGGAGACAGAGGCAGAGGATCATCTGGAGGAAACCATCCCAACACTACACCAAGGACCTTCTCCAGATGATACTCTTTATCAACAACCCCTTCCCTCAGATGTACAGCCGCCATTTAACAACACCACCTCCAGTTATGCTTATTCGTCACCCCCCAACAACCAAATAACAGATTCTTTCTTCTTTTTAGTCTCATTCTTATCTTGCTTCAGCATTTTTTTAAGACCAAATAAACTACACTCTCTTTTTTTGTTGTGTTTTAACTGTGCGTTGGATCTGTTGTTTTGGTAGTGACATTTCACATCAGTATAGAAACTAAAATTGAATTGTATTTAACAACAATGCTTGAACAAAAAATATATTGAATCCCCCTCTTCCTAGTTCCTTCTTGTGTTCACTATTTCAAAAATGAATAAATCAATATAAATAGTCGCCATCATCATCATCAATAAAAGAATGGTATCAAAAATCTCGAAGCAGCTTCCTAACTTGCTCCAACGTAACGAAGAGAACAACAGTGAAAGGACCTTGCCTACAAACTGTAGGAACAAAGCCTTTATAAAGAGCCATGGCTCCTTCCGCTTTAACCGTCTTCACCGCACAATCCCACGCGCCGTCGTACGCTCCCACCTTCATATTCATCACTCTCGTCTTTATCACATCCACCGGATTAGACGCAACCGAAGCAACAAACCCCGCCGCAAAACTCGCTACCACGTGAGTCCCTAGCCCATCATTCATCACACCATTCTCCAATATCCCTTCCTTGAACTGATCGTAAGACGCTAGCTGAGCCGCCGTCACAATCATCGCTCGGTTAATCGTCAACGCCGAGCCTCGCCACAAGCTCGTTACGCCTTCTCCCTTAACCATGCTCCTGATTGCGTCTCCTACTCCGGCGTAGTTACGACGTTGCGCTAAAGGTAACCTCCCGTCAGCTTGCATCCTAACCATCGCCACGTCAGCTGGATTTCCAACGGCGGCTCCGATTCCACCAGCGACTAGCCCTGCACCGATCTTCCTACTCAGATTCAACTTCCCTGACTCAGGATCAGTCCATTTGTTCTTAAGCACTTCGTATAGACCCATCCTGGTGGTGGAATATAACGTCTGACGGAGAAGTGTAGCGGAGACTCCTGAGAATAACGCGGCGGCGCCTTCCGATTTGACTATGTTGATTCCGAGTGAGATCGGTCCTACTTTGGGGACTGAAGAAGTCGTTTCCAGGAAAGCTGCAGGAGAAGAATTGGGGAAAGCGAGAGCTGGACGGAGGAGAGTGACGGTGGTGGTGGAAGGTGCTTCACCGTGAAGCTGAAGACGAACCTTGATTAGATCGAGAGGGTGAGTAGAGCAACCGGCGATTACAGAGGCAATCCCACCTTCAACGAAACTTTTGACTCCCATTGTTGTGAAATTGGAGAGAGAAGAGAGAATGAAATTGAGATGTTGTGAGTGAAGGAGAAGAAGAGGGAAACAAAGGTATTTATTTGTAGCGAGTTTTGTTTTGTGACGCGGTTTTGTCTGTGTTCAATGTTGACGAAACGAGTGAGAGAGTGTCTGATTATTAAAGAAAACCCTAATTAAGTCAGACCCGCCGGTTATAAAAATAGTCAAAAAGTAGGAAAACGCGTGTGTGAGTGAGACAGAGACAGCCCATTGTTTGCTTTATGGGCTTATAAGCGAGACGTGTTAATTGGGCTTTTTCCTTTATGGCCGAAAACAAAAGAAACGTCGCCTGAGAGATTCGAACTCTCGCGGGCAGAGCCCATGTACTTAGCAGGCACACGCCTTAACCACTCGGCCAAAGCGACTTGTTGCTATGAGTTAGACAAAATCATTAAAATTCTCTATTATGATTTCTCATAGTGTGTGTGTATATTGTGGATCTACTAAAAATTCTTTGTTATTATTACTTTATTTTGTGAATTAGTTTGATATAGGTAAGTACAAAGTTAACTTTATTATTTACTCAAAATTTATCAGATTAACTGATTTTATATTGTTTCCTTTGGTATATAGACGTACTATAGTTTTTAGAAAAACCATAAGATTCCTTTATATTTCATAGAGTGAAGAGATGAGATGAGATCTTGGCTGGAGAAGAAATAAGTTTCCACGAGGAGGACTCTTTTTTTTTGGTGAAGACGAGGAGGAGGACTCTTGGTTGATCCAGTCTTTACGTTAGACATCGACCCCTACATTTATTTGCCTTTCTCTATCAACATGGCAGGTAAAAATCTTCATTCAACCGAACCAACCAAAGTCTCTTCCCAATAATATTCAAGCACCATCCTTTGGGAAACTCATACATACTACAGTCTACACTCTTTCATTTTCTTTCAACGCTCAACTTAACAAATGATATAGTCTAGTTGTCAATTATATGTTTTAATTAGTGTTTTCACATCAAATTCTGGTTTGATATTTGATGACTATTTTCGGAAACATCTCAATGTCCCGCAAATACAATCGTCTATCATATATAATCCCGTACGTTGTATTCTTATAGATAGAATAATATGGCGTGATCTTTATAATATAACATATAGAATCGTGTAGATTTATTTTATTTTATTTTTATATATCGCATAAATTGCAAAATACTTATATATGTTTGTTATATATGATACCCATTTTATAGTTACTTAAAAAAAGTTAAGCGATAATATATATATATCAACTTTTTATAACAAAAAAGTATAACACATGGTAAAGAAAAATAAAAATGAAGACATGGTGTGACACGAAAATGGCACTAAATATACATATATAATAGATAGCTACAATATCCCATCATACACACTTTTTTAATTGACTAATACATAACTTACACACTTTTTTAATTGACTAATTCATAACTTTTTATCATTGTCAACATGCAAATTCATATTTCCGTTGAACTATTATTCTTATTTTGTTTTTAAAAGAAGGGCTTCCTGGTAATAAAAATATGATTTCCAAATGACGTTAGAGCAAAAAAAAAAAAAGGTTGTCTGGTCTGGTAAAATGAAAAAGCAAAGCGTCTTGGTATAGAAAAGTAATATACTGCCTCCTAATTTCTTCGTCCTTCTACCGAAGAATCTCTCCACTCTTGCCCTCTTTCGAAACCCTAAACCAGAAGCACCAGATTTTTTCAACTTTTTCCCAGAGAACAATAGAAAACCCAACTTGTGCTCTCTAGGGTTTTCTTTATTCCTTCTCATCTTTGGATTTTCTTGGGTCATCATTTTGGAAGCTTACCCACCAGCGAAAAAATTATAACTTCCATCGATTCCTGGCTTCTCTCTCTCGCTCTCTCTGCATGTGCTAAATCGCCGGACTGATCCTCACTGTCACCTCTGTTCCCGGCTTATTCGCCGGTGAAATCTATGGTTGGTGCTCAGATTTATTTCCAATTGTTTGTGCATCTGGTGGAGGATAAATGCTCCTTGTTTTGGATCTAGGGATTTCTAGTCTAGTCCTTGTGGTCTCTCTTGTTTTACCTTTGATCGGTCTCTTTGTTCGTCACAAATGGAGGGTCGCTGCCCAAAGAAGGGAGGAGATTAGAAGACTTCTTATTCATGCTTCTGAAGAGGCTGCCAGGGCTGAGCTAGAGGCCTCTGTTGAGTTCTCTTCTGTTGCCGTCTCTAATGTCTTCCATTGTCCTGTTTGCTATTGTCTTGCCACGACTCGTTGCTCTCGCTGCAAAGCCGTTCGATATTGGTATGCAAAAATTCTCTCACTTTCTCCATGTCCAAATTACGTTGTATGATCTTAGAGTTATGATTGCATCTGCTGCACTCTCTGCTGAGACGTGATGAATTGGAGTGATTAGTAGGCAAAGAATATAAGTTAGTTCTGTAACTTTAGCGATACTGGATCAGAGATTTAAGAAAATTGACTTCTTTTTCTATGTTAACAAAATTATGGGTAATTAGTTAGCTTGGGAGGAAGTTTAGTATTTGATTCATGGCTTATCTGTGAGTAACTAACTATGTGCTGCTGAGGAATTTATTTCAATTAGATAGCTTAAGAAATGTACTATAATGTCTATCAAATTTTCAACCTTTTCCCCTTAGCGCATGTGAAATTTCGTTACCTACATATCTTAGTGATAGTTGTTTCGTTTTTGTTATTTTTTTTCCAGTTCCGGGAAATGTCAAATCATTCACTGGCGGCAAGGTCACAAAGATGAATGTCATCCTGCTTCCATTGTATATGATAGTGAAGATGAGAGTGATTCCGATTTGAGATTAGGAGAAGAAAATGGACAAAATACTCCTGAGGAAACTTTACTGGTGGGTCCAGAACCAGTTACTATACCAATCGGGGAATCACTATTATCTAATCGTGCCAGATCTCCTGAAGATGGGAATGGAGATATTGCAGATAACAAAGATGACCTTATAGATAAGGAAGAAGCTGTTTCTGTTGCTGAAACATCTGGATCCTCGTTTTCTGGCTTCTCCTCCTCCCCCCGTAATGACTCTGGCGACGAGATTTCTCGTTGTGAGAGCTTCAGTTCATCTGAATCCGAGAGATCAGAGTCCCTACTTGATGCTCATGTCTCTGTAGAGCCAGAAGACACCTGTTTCAGCACCATTGAAGATGCTCCATCCAAACTGTTGTCTCCAAAATTTGTGCACTTGGTTGAATCTGTAGATAATCTCGCTAATCTGCCTAAATTAAGTGTACATAAACCTGAGGATGATGCTGGGCAGAACCAGAGCCAATCAAGGAGCTTACACTCATTAGTTACGGATAGGCATCCAGTATCAGCTGACCCATCTCTGAAGTCATCTGATTTTTGGGGTACGGCTCTTGGATCAGCCGAACGTGTGAGTGATTCTTGTGTTAAATCTAAATCTGGTAGACCTGGTAACTCCTCTCTGCATTTCTCCTTTGGCTCTGGCTCCTCTAGAGACACCTCAGCTGCTAAAGTTTCTGAGCAGAGGAGTAGCATTTTAAAAGAAGCTCCTAGGGGGACTGGTTATATATCTGATGGAGTAAACTTAAGAGAAAGAAATGCTAAAAGATTTGATGAAGCTGAAATTGCATTACCAATTTCCTCTTCTACTGATGCGCTGAGTCCTTTGGACTCTTCTAATTTGTCCCATGTGACCCTTCCGAAGTCAAAGAGCGCTAGTAGTGAAAATGGCTCTATGTTGGCCCCTTTGAAGGTTGGGGAAGTCCAACTTTTGGCATCCAAGGCCTCGAATACCAAGAAGTGTGCTGATCTTATGAAGCATTCTCCTTTAGGTGCAAAATCGGTAAGAGTTCTTGATCATCAGAAACAGAATGGTGCTGTCGTTCAGCATATAAATTCTCTACATGGAAGAAGTGGTTTAAAGGCATCAGTACTGAAAGTTGTAGACCAGTGGACCAGACCGAAGTCTGAAAATGAGATGGCAGGAAGACATGGTCATAAGGTAATCACTGAGTTCTAGGATGTTATCATCATTATGCAATACTTAGTTCCTACATTAACAAATCAGCAAAGCTATTTTTCTTATCAATCTTTTGGTGACATGCAGGGGCTCTTTCCATATGAAGTCTTTGCTAAACTGTATACATATAAAATTGAGTTCCAGCCTTGTGGCCTCATCAACGTTGGCAATAGGTAATTCCAATTTCCTCTTTTTCTAGTCGTTTTTAGCTGTTATAATCTTCAGCTTGTGGTGTAAAAAATGTAAAGTAAATGTGTAGCTTACACTCGCTGATGCAAGAATATACTCTGTTTCTTGCAGCTGCTTTGCTAATGTTGTCTTTCAATGCCTTATGTTCACTCCTCCTCTGACGACATACTTCCTCCAGCAATTTCATTCCAGAGCATGTGCGTCACTGGTTCTAAGTCTTTTTTCTTTTTGCTGCTTATTTTGGAAGGTTATTTTTTATTATCATCAATATATCAAGCCTTTAATAAGTCGTTTAACTATAGGTACAAAAAAAGAACAGTGCTTCACCTGTGGGTTTGAGAAGCTGGTCGTAAAGGCAAAAGAAGAGAAGTCTCCACTGTCCCCTAATGGCTTGCTATCTCAGCTGCAGAATATTGGAATCTTTCTTGGGAATGGCAAGGAAGAAGATGCACATGAATTCCTTAGGTGAACTGACATTTCTGAAATTGAGCAAACTTTGTTGCATATATCTTTATTATAACTGGAAGATCTGTGTTAATTTCATTTTCCTTGCAATTTGCAGGTTTGTTGTCGATACAATGCAGTCTGTGTGCATTAAGGCATCTGAATATGATATGACCAAGAGTAGCAAATTAGAAGATACAACTCTTATTGGTTTGACATTTGGGGGATACCTCCGGTCAAAGGTATCATTACCTACAACATTTGTACTTTACTCATTTTACTTTGTTTTGGAGGGAGTTGTAATCCTGGTACTTATGATCTCTGCCAGATTAAATGCATGAAATGTCAAGTAAAATCTGAGCTGCGTGAGAAAATGATGGATCTAACGGTTGAGATTGATGGAGATATTAGCACCCTGGATGATGCTTTGCGTCGATTTACAAGGACTGAGATATTGGATGGAGAGAACAAATACAGATGTGGCAGGTTGGTCAGCATTCCTTTCCATGTGTTGAACTTCGTGTGGTCCTTTGATATTTCGAATTATCTTTTCATGGTTCTGAGGATAGAGTTTTACATGAGCTTTATATATGGTTCTGAGTTGGGTATGATACCGATTGATTTAAAGTTCATGGGCAGCTGAAGTAGAGTTCATGGCCTGCCAAAGTATTCCCTTTCATATATTTCAATTACAATACCTAGATTCCACGACCAGCTGCAATAAAATTCCCTTCTAGCTTATGAAGACAGAATGTTTTTGAAGTACTATCATGGTCTTTCATTTGCGTAGTTTTAACTAATCACCTGTAACCTCTTATGTAAATCCTGGCAGTACGATTTTACATTCAATGATTGATGGGTGCTTACTCAATTTTTTTATTTTCCTGTGAGCAGCTGTAAATCCTATGAGAGAGCCAAAAAGAAGCTGAAAATAACAGAGCCTCCGAATGTCCTTACCATTGCACTAAAACGATTCCAGGTAACTTATATCTTCAATGAATACCCGGTTTGTTTCTGTTTAGTTCTATCTGGATTCTCTTGTTTCTCACAATTTTGCGACACTTGATTCTTAAAGGCAGGGAAATTCGGGAAGCTCAATAAGTTGATTAGGTTTCCAGAAACTCTAGATTTGGCTCCATATGTCAGTGGGGGAAGTGAAAAATCACATGACTACAAACTCTATGGAGTTATTGTTCACTTGGATGTAATGAATGCAGCATTTTCTGGCCATTATGTCTGCTATATTAGAAACCAAAATAAGTGGTACAAGGCTGATGATAGCACGGTAAGTTTCTCATATATTATCAATGGAATGTTGTTTGCGAATTAGTTTATAAGTAAGCTCGATTTTTTGTTCCCTTTTTACTTGAGTTTGTTATTTGATGAACTTTGGAATTAACTAGGAGTATCTTACTTCTATGACAGCATTTTAGGTTTACAATTTTCTGCTTCTTCCTTTTCAGTGATGAGTTTCTTAGTTTGAAATTTTGAATGGATAAGTATTATATAATTTTCCCCTTCCTTTTATATGCTGAAGTTGTTTTCTAGAAAGGATATTCTAGCTGGTTCCATTGGGGTTTCTATCTTTGTTGTAGTCTGAAGAGTCGTAGGATTGGTTTTGTGAGAGAAAATGTTTTGGCTTCTACTCATTGACTGGTCTCTTCTCGTCATCATCCATATATCTGCATCATACATTTGAAGAAAATTTCAATGTTTAATTCCTCTGTTGTGCATTGATTATTGTCAGGTAGTAACTTCGGATGTGGAAAGGATCTTGACAAAGGGAGCGTATATGTTGTTCTACGCAAGGTAAATAATATTATAATGCATCTCTCACACTCTTTAAAGTTGTGGATTATGCTCGATCTGGTTACTTATGATGGTATATATCGAATGAATTGACTGCAGGTGCACTCCAACGCCTCCAAGATTAGCAGTATGTACCAAAACTGAAGCATCCAATAAAAAAAGCAGAGTGCCACTACCTAAGGCTAATGAGAAAAGTACCATATCCCGGTCTGTGTCTACTTCAAGTCCTGAGTTGTCTTCCAACACGCCTGGTGGTGGTCGATCCGGCAATATACAGTCATTTTATTCTAGTTTCCAGAGGCTGCAGAAGATTTTAGAAGAAGACTCGGCGAGTGACAGTTCATCTCTCTTTGACAGCAACTCAGATGAATGCTCTTGTAGCACAGACAGTACAAGCATGGACGACTTTGCTGATTTCATTTTTGGAGATCATCAGGGACGGGCTCACGGACAGTCTGAGACTCCCTCACCAACATCATCGTCTTCCTCATCTTCTCCCCCCTTCACAAGGCGTTCGCCGCTCAGTCGTTCTTCTCCAGAAACTTACGGAACCTCAAGACATCAGTTGCCCTTGGGAGGAGAAAGGTAAGGGAAACAAGATGGTTTTTTGTCCACTTGGCCCCAACTAAGTCAAAAGTAGTAGAAGAAAGTAGATTTGATTACACGTAGATTGAGTGGTTTTATTAACAACCCGTATTTAGGCTTGGTGAAAGTGGTTAATGAGAGAAGTGGTGGTATATAGTAGTGTATAGTGGGGAAGAGAGTTTTTGCCCATGAAATTGTATCACGTAATGGAACGGAATTTACCTTTGTTAATAAGTTGTTTTGACTTTTATTATAATCAATCAATAAAGCTAATCTAATATTGTCTCATCGTTGCACCTTTATTTCTTTTGCAATTTGCTTAACTTTGAATCTTTGGATTCAGTTCAGTTCAGAAATTCAAGAAAAATCCCAAAAGATGCAATTTTGCCAGTTCCAAGAAAAGAGATCATATGATGTTTTCAGGGGCAAACAAAATAAAAGCATATAGCCATATATGTTGATACCGAAACAAGAAAGTATCCAAATAGAAGAGACAACATTCAACACAGTACTGTGAAGCAAGTGTGATCCGAAAATGAAAAGAGAAAGTACTTAGACATACAAGTGAAGGATAAACATTATCTGAAAACAGGTCATATCCTAGCCACATAAGAATTCGCCTGTGTCACATATCTCACCCAACGATATGGATTATAACTACTTGATTTCTTTGCTATCTGCAAGTATTTGACCTGCATCACCCAATTCATTAGCGTTAATGATCGAAGAGGACGGTTAATGGCAATGCAAGAATCGGCATATTACTTACCTGAAGTTTAGAAACATTGTACATAGGTATCGTGAACGTCATGCTGACTGGCCCTGCTTCCTTTGTGATATTACCTACAACGAATTGAGAATTATCAGTAATGCTTTATTTTCCCCTGAGAGAACAAACATTACAAACTTTTGTCTTAGAGGGTAACCATGAAATTCCTGTGAAAATGTAAGCTTTGCACGCAGTGTATGCTCACCCCCGCCAACAATCTGGAATGCCACAGTTAGCTCATGGAAGCAACATACAGTTCAATATATACCTAAACTAGCAAACCACGTGAGAGATTTAACACTTGCCTTTTTTAAATTCCATTCAAGCATTTTGTTGGATTCCTTGAAATCTGTCCTCTGTCCAGCAGCACCGGGTTCTAACTCAAAACTAGCCCTGTCACAATAAACATAATCGTTGATTCTATTTCTTGTGTGATTCAGAATTCGGTATATCACTATAGCTGGAATTTAAATAAATTCATCGTATTCTCTTCCTCATGTACAATATCTCAGTGATGCACTTGTACAAACCAATCAAAAAGTTATGTACCTGGAAGTATAATTTGGCAATGGCATCTGAACAGTGATTGTGTTTGCAATTATGTCTGAAGGGAACTCAGCGCGTATTTTAATAATCACTTCAGCCTAAATTTCAGCAAACAGAAAAATATTTATAGAGCAATTAAGAAATATACGCAGTTTTTATCTGACTCAGAAGACATGTACGCATGAAATTTCACCTTAAGACGTCCAGCCTCTTCAATCAAGGTATTAACATGAAAAGGAGGCTTGAACTCCTGAGTCATACGGTAATTCATTACTGGAAATTCACCATCTGGTGGAACCTGAAAACAGAACGCAAGTTAAAGACTAATACAACATGCTATTACAAGATGTTTTCTGTACTAAATATTTTGACGCTCACCAGGGACAAAGTTCTATCTGAATCGAAGCTATCCAGACGAACAGACTCATGAAAGTTACAATCATCAAGTATCACCCCTGAACCTGAAGAACTCCTATAATCTGCAACATTTCAAGTGTGATGTTACCAAGGGTTAGATTGTATTAATAGATCAATCCCCAGTTGATACTGATGTGCCTCAAAGATGCAGAAAAAATGCTACAAGAGTAACTACATATATTTACGAATTGGGTTATGACTTATGAGGGAAGTTTGTAAGTGGAACATACAGCTTAGTTGACATTTAAGCATTGTCAACGCCAAATGTCACAGAAAGAGACACCAAGATTTCAAAGAGTGAGACAAGATAGAATATGACGTTGATTCCTTCCAAATATAATAAAGATGATTTAAAGGGGTGAAACAAGAAATACCATATACTGATCTCCCTCCTCTTCCTATGTTTAGGTCTTCATTAAGAGCTAAACGGATTTCTGGATTACCAGAAAGATAGCTCTTCATTTGAATGGTGCCATCAATCTCAGAAGTCAGTATATATCCCTGTTCAGAAATCAGAAAAATAATGGATATTTTCCATGAAGAAAACTAACATTAAGATGCAACTACATGTATTAGGACATAATACAAAGCATTGATCCGCAGAAATGGGTGGTTTGATATGGCAAGAAGAGAACATGCCAAGACTTCTGTACTTTTGATATAATAAACTAGAAGCAAGTAACTACTCACGCTTGAACTAAAAGTAACACTGATTTTCTCGATGATGTCCACAAAAATTTCCTCTCTTCTCCGACCCCCAGGATCATTAGCCACAACCGATTTTGTAACTGCAGTTCCAGGCATTCTTTTGGCTCCTTGCTGCATAGCATAAATTAAAGGGGTCAGTCACATATACCAGGAGGAGGAAAATGAAAAGCAATCTTACTGTGAAAATGGCAGCAGGATCAATAGGCTGAAGGCGGGCAGGAGAAACCACAATCGGCTCATTGAATATATAAGATTTCAAAACTTCGGTAGATGTAGTTTGCACGTAACCAAAATCCTAATCAAAAGAGCACAGAGTCTTATTTAATAAAAAAAAATCAAAACTGGGAAAATAAACAAATATAGCTACTATATAGATATAAACATGCTAACAATGAGAACTACATCAAGACGAGACTTACAATAACTTCATCAAGCAACTCATACACGAGCACAAAGTTTTTCCTGAATGAATCTTCATTCAGAACACCAAGATAATCCTTAATAACACGAGCAATCCTTTGTAGAAGCTCCAAAACAAGAGAGGGTGACACGTTAACTCTCGTTGTCGCAACAAAATATAGACCAACAACCTTGACATGGAAGTAGTTCACGCCATCGACATTCTATAAGCACAAAAAATAAGTTAGATGAAATCATTACAGCTCACAACCAAACAGAAAGTATAATACCTACAAAGATAGGTGGCGCCTCTGCATTGCCATCCTCCTTCCAGAACTTGACTTTACGGAAGAATGTCTCTGTACTTCCTTTGGGTACCTCAGCCCGGTCTGTAGCAATAAAACGTTACACATCTTGAAACTTGTATTGGATCCAACCAAATCGTATAATCTCAAAACAAATAGCTTTCTTCTACTACATTACATACAGATACTCTGCCCAAACTAATTGAATAGTTTTGCTATATTTGTACAATCTGATTTGGAAATTCAGCTCAACATAATTTGTCATCGGATAAGAAATGTTGGTAGATCAAACAGATCAATGAGCTTAGAGAAGATTTCAATGGAAAATTCTCATGAAACAGTGACATAAGACTCGACTCTGAAGAGAAAAAGCAAAACAGGAAGAAGCAGAGAGGATCAGATCGAGAAAGAGAGCTTACAGTCACGGAAGACGATGTTATCTCCTCGCTGAGATAAGACGAAGAATTGGGAGATCATCATCGTTCCTTATAGCGGTGGATTCCGACTGTTTCACCGCGAGTTTGGTTAAGTCTACTGATCGCCGATCGGTCTCGTCTTTTTGTGTGTCTGGTGGTGAGGTGGTTCACGTTTTACCATTTGCCGTCGTTATCGTGAAGCTTCTTCATGAGACGGAGGGTTCTGTGTTTTTGTGAATTATGATTTCTTGTTCTTATATGGGCCTATTTTTAAGACATCAATATGGCCCAAATTTCGAACTTGTTATGAGTTTAAGGAAATAAGTAGTAAGTACTATAAATGATGGTTCGATCTCGGAGGAGAAAAAAAAAAACATTGTTTACGAGGAAGCAAAATGTGAGTTGATATAAAGGGTACAACACATAATTTATTTTTGGAAGTCAAAACTTTGAGGATTAAGCTGACAACGAAGGTTAGTGAAGACTTTCGGGATCGAGCAATCGGGAGATATACATGAGCCTAGAGGGCTGACAAGATGACCAAGCATTCCAAATGAAAGGCTTAAGATTTTTCTTTTTCTAAACTCAAGTAAGAAACACAAGATATATGAAAGGGTAACAAGGGTCAACAACAAGTCTAAGCTTTTTAAACGTGTTAGATGATTCTTCTTGAACACTATTACAATTACTGTTTAGTTTCACATTTATATGACCTTGGGAGTCTTCTAGCTCGTCCCAAATATATTTTCAACATATTACTATAAGATCCTAAAGACCAATAACATTGATCTACACCAAAAACTCTCACTTTCTGATTTTGCACTCGCTTTTTTTCCTCCCATAAACAAAACCAAAGGCTTACAATACTAAATCTGTCTCACATTCTTAGTGCTTATTTGTTTTAGTCATAAAGAACTTAATCTTATACAGATTGAAGTCTTAAAGTCATCTATATTACTTTTCACATGTATCATTATGAGATGGTACGTTTCCCACGAATTTTATCAGTTTAGTTTAATTTTCAGTTGTACTTTGGGAGAAAAAATTTACAAGATACTTGTCGGCCATGATATCACCCTAGAGTTACCGGAGTCCGGTGATATATCATTTCTAATTAGGGTTAAAACTTAAAAGGGTATAAATGGCTGATCAAACCCAAAAATAAAAGATAATGATGACGGTGGGAGACGAGTGATCTTATCAGGTGTCGCATCTAGCATATATAGGTGAAAGACTATAAAAAAGACATGAAATATTTAATAGACACAACTTTTGTAATAAACCAAAACCAAAAAGGTAGATGAACTGATGAACAGCATCTTCTAATTACGAATAAAAAAAGTAACCAAACTTTCTTTCCATTAGAATTGGTACGTAGTTCCTTGTGTATTGTGATTTCTTTCATTTTCCAATTATGTTTTTTTATTTTATCATGTTACATTTTTGATAGTGGGTAACTTTTGTATCATTTTATTTGACCTAGCCATATATAAATCTATTAACTTATACGGAGTAGTATTTCACGTCATTTATTTTTATTTTGTTTTTAGATGGGAAGTTATTCAAAACTAGACTAAAACAGTAAAACTAGGAAACCCGCTACTGAATAAAGTTACAATTCCACATTATTCCATGACAGACTAATTGAATTAGAAGGTTAGGTAAATTATTAAATCATAACTGTAGCAGTCTCTTCGTCTGGCAGCTCAGTCAGACAAAACACAAAGTGTGTTTATGTGTTATTTTTAATGATTATAGTTTGGGAAAAAGACATAATCAAAAGGGATACAAAACATATGGCCCATTGATAAGTATAGATCACTGTTTAGCTAAAAAAAGCAGACTCTTTTTTCCAATCTTGAACACAAACACAGTCACCATCTCTCTCTCTCTTTCTCTCTCACTCACACATTAGGGAGTAAACAGCTACCAGAAAAACCTTTTTTATCTTCTCACAAATTTAATAAAGTGGGTGCTGAGATTGAATAACGTAATCCAAGATCCTCCAACTCACAGAAAGGTAAAAGCTGTGAATCTGTGTTCTTTCTTCTTAAGCAAAGTGTTTGATGAATTCATCTAGTCCTGTCCATTCTTTTGCTTCTCATGGTTTATGGATCTGATCTCTCTTTCTCTCTCTCTCTAGCCATTAGGGTTTCCTAAGAATATTATATAAACTCTCTTTAGCTAACACCGTTCCAATTGGTTTCTTTCTTTGTTCTTGGTCTAAAATCTAAATGGTGTTATGGGTATAGGCAGATTCAAGAACAGTAGTGAAGGAGAGATCTGGTAAAATGGCGAGAGAGAAGATAAGGATAAAGAAGATTGATAACATAACAGCGAGACAAGTTACTTTCTCAAAGAGAAGAAGAGGAATCTTCAAGAAAGCCGATGAACTTTCAGTTCTTTGCGATGCTGATGTTGCTCTCATCATCTTCTCTGCCACCGGAAAGCTCTTCGAGTTCTCCAGCTCAAGGTATATTCTATCTTTTTGTTAGTAGTTGTCTTATTTTTTTCAATCCATGTTTGTGTTTTTGAGAATATGGTTGGATAAATATATTAAGATATGTATTTAAATGAGATTTTTATTTTCTCGTTTACTCTCTAAAGTTAATTATCAGTAGGCTCGGAGATCTCATGTACGGCATAATTTGATGACCTAAATTATTATACTTTAAAGTATAGGATTGATGTTTTATTACTTTTATGTATAACACATCATGTATTTAATTCCGTTTAACATAATATGGGTTTTTAACGTGTAATTTTTCAATCATTTTCATTTAGACTCATGGTTAAGATTTCTGTACTGGGAAATAAGAGAGCAGAATATTATAGTGTGATTTTTGTTAATTAGGAAAGCATATGTATATATGGATACATAGTACTTACCACAATTAGAATGAATTTCTTTTCCCTTTTTTCATTTGACTTTGTGTATTACAAAAGTCTTTGACACTGTCACTTGGTATGATTGGGGATTAATTCTTAACCACTCGTTTAGTTTATCTTGGGAAGCATTACCATAATTGGGAAACGAGTCATCTGTCTGTATCGTGATGGCTACTTCTGATTACTTTTCTTTTATTATAACCAAAAAGGCTTCTAATGTACTTAATTAATTTTACAAATGTAATATGGACGAAGGAAATGTTTATAAGAAAGATGGATTGTTTGTTGAAACGTGTAGAATGAGAGACATATTGGGAAGGTATAGTCTTCATGCAAGTAACATCAACAAATTGATGGATCCACCTTCTACTCATCTCCGGGTATTTTCGATATCACTTACTCTTTTTTTTTTTTGTGGATTTTAAACTCTCTGCTCTTTTTACCAAACCCTTCTCTTTTTATCAAACCCTTCTCTCTATAATATTATCCGATGTTCACTTTGTTACACGTGTTTGTTATAATTTTTAGCTGTAAGTCTAAATATAGAAACATTGAGTGGCATATAATCATTAATCTTGAAGCATCTAATTAATTGGTTTTACATATTAATAGCAGAATCCTGAAACTGTTGACTTTGCATCTAGCAGCTTGAGAATTGTAACCTCTCCAGACTAAGTAAGGAAGTCGAAGACAAAACCAAGCAGCTACGGTATGGCTCCATTGATATGTTATGCAGATAAACCTATTTTCATATAGGCTATAGCTGTAAGAGATCATCTATTTCATGTGTGTGGTTTTTTTTTTTATGTTTTTTCAATGATGTGTGCATGCTATTTTTAGGTTTTAGAATCTATTTCATGGAAATTGAAGATATTTCATTTCACGTGTAAGTTCGTCAAGTTGTGGCGTGTGTCTTGGAAATTGATGTTTTGTTTGTAGATTTTAAGAGCTACTTCTAAAATTTACAAGAGTTTTGTAATTTTCAATTATGGCCCATTATTCTCATTAATTCATTAAAAAAATTATATACATTACTATCTATATCTAGCATAGGTAGTTTTTTTTTTCTTTTTCTTTGGTAGACCTACTGAACAAATATCTGATATATCACTGACTGGATAAATATCTATAGAGATATTTTTGATAGAAATGAGTGTTAATTTAACGTAAAACAGGAAACTGAGAGGAGAGGATCTTGATGGATTGAACTTAGAAGAGTTGCAGCGGCTGGAGAAACTACTTGAATCCGGACTTAGCCGTGTGTCTGAAAAGAAGGTTTACTACTATACATAAACTAATAGCATGCATATTTTCCTTAACGTGGCATATAAATAATAAGCTGTACATATATAAAAGTTTGACTTTGTTGTTGTTATTGGTAAATAGGGCGAGTGTGTGATGAGCCAAATTTTCTCACTTGAGAAACGGGTTAGTAGTTAGTACATACAATTCGTATAACTAATGGATCATAAGCCTATCTATAGCTAGTGACTTTCTTAATAAGTGAAACAGGGATCGGAATTGGTGGATGAGAATAAGAGACTGAGGGATAAAGTACGGCTCTAAACCCTTATAGATATCATGGAATAACCTTAATCTATTTTTTTATGTATAAGAAAATATGATGAGGGAACGTATATTATATATCGGCAGCTAGAGACGTTGGAAAGGGCAAAACTGACGACGCTTAAAGAGGCTTTGGAGACAGAGTCGGTGACCACAAATGTGTCAAGCTACGACAGTGGAACTCCCCTTGAGGATGACTCCGACACTTCCCTGAAGCTTGGGTATAATTTGTTTAACTGAACATATTTCAAACTTTTTGTTGACATTTTGTATGTGGATGTTTACTAACTGTTTGTTGGTTAGGCTTCCATCTTGGGAATGAATCTGAGAGAGAGAAAGATCCAGCAGAGTTGACTTCGATGGAAGCCCACAAATATTAAGTCTACCTTTTCCCTTTCTTTTCTTTGAATAAGTGTTGAAAAAGAATTGAGATGGGAAGGATGAATTCTCATTGCATTGCAGAGAAGCAAGTTTCAGATATTGTACGTGTTATTGGTCTTTATAACTATTTTGCACCAAAGGGATTCTTCACATCACGGACAAATAATAATTTTAACACTAATGAAACAAGTAAATATAGTGAAACGATAGGTTTTCTATAGTGATTCTTTACATTAACAACAATGAAACAATAAATATAATATTGGAGAGGGGTGTGAAAGAACAAATATGTTAATTAATTTCTACAAATGTTTTCACCTCCTTTCTCGATTCATATAAAACAAAGGTAAGTCTTTGTTCCTTACCTTCACTCTCTAGAAAAGATTTTTTTGGCCAAAAATATGTATTCACGCAATCAGCAGAACAAAAACCTCGGAAGATCACGTCCAACGAAGGACCTTTAGGCTTAGGGGTAACGTCATGTCTTCCACTTTTGAGCAACCTTGCAAACCATCAACGAAGTCTTTCATGTGCATTTTATTCAACAATGGAGTTTTGTAAGAAGGAACTATTGAAAAAACTAATGGAACTAAGGTGATCTAGATAGTGAACTTAGCTTTTCCCAAACTTTTCTTTATGCACTACAAAATTTCAATAAATTAAGTTTTTAGAAAAGGTTCTCAAGTGAAGTTAGAATTTTATAACTCAAACAATATTCATGTACGTGTCCACCGGTTTTCATGGTTAGATTTTGAGAAAGAGTGAGTCCAAACTTTTTAATAACGTTTTTGATTCCGTGTAAGAATGTGTGATTCTCCCTCCTCCTGAAACCCTAACCCAAGACAGGAGATCTTTCTAACACATTCTATACTAATTCACAAAAATCTTCCAAGTTCCGTCCGATGTGGGACAAACAATTCTAATATCCCCTCTCTAGTTACCGCTACGAGCCTACGACCATCATTCTTTGAGTCGAAGTTATACATATGAAATGGGAGGCGTGATTCACGGGTGAATCCTACATTTGAGAAATTAGAACCTATGATCTGTGACCATATTACAAGATTTGAATCTGAAAATAAATTTTATTCTTCCCAATATTTGTTTTTGCGAAAAAAAGAGATTATTTGGAATTGCTGACGTCACATCTCTCTCAGGAGATTCCCACCCGGAAGTATCAACTGTCGTCGTGTATCGGTTGTTTCCGTAGATCTCTGTTACCACTTTCCATCCAATTTCAACAAATTGGATTTGGCAAACTTTCGGATCAGAAACGTGCTCGGGATGAGGAGGTACACCGAGAAAGTTTGGTCTTTTATTCGTTCGTCGCTGAGTTTAGAATAAGGGATTGTCTTCATCGTACGACTCTGTTTTTGTTGAAAATCGAATGCTCCAAATGAAGCAGCCATTACAGAACCTTAATCAGTCGCAGAAGACAGCTTTAGCTGGTGTTTTCGTGCTCCTTTTCCCGATTCTCTATCCGAATCTCTTCAGCCCTCTTGGTCGCGCCTCTCCTTCTCTCTTCTCCGTCAGTCTCTCTCTCTCTATCTCCGATGATTTATTTGGAATTTCACATTTTGGGATTGTGAAGCTGAAGAATTAAGTTTGGCATTTGCAGGAATGGAATGCTCCAAGGCCTAGACATTTGAGCCTACTCCAAGGCGCTCTTGATCGACAAATTGTAAGTGGGTTTAGCTCAGTTTCTTGGATGTATCTACTACGTTCCTCTAAATCTTTTTCTTCTTCCTCGAACCAATGTGTAGTCGATCAGACAACAAGTTGAGTTATGGTCTCCCTTGGCAGATCAAGGTTGGAAGCCTTGCACTGAATCTTATAGAGGCGCTTGTAAGTTTCCAAATATAAAGCTTTCTTCCTTCTTTCATCGTTTACATTCATGTGCCCTGAAAAGTTTGTATTTTGATTGATGGGTTTGTCACTCTTTGCAGCCTTGCCAGAGAAGTCTGAAGGGTTTCTTCAGGTTTTCCTTGACGGCGGACTAAATCAACAAAGAATGGGAGTGAGTATAAGAATTTCAGTCAATTTTTATGGTGGTTTCCCTTCTGACTCTTCTTGTTCCTTTTGCAGATATGTGATGCTGTTGCTGTTGCCAAGATAATGAACGTTACACTCGTGATTCCACGCCTTGAAGTAAATACTGTTTGGCAAGATTCAAGGTAATCTACTTTGAAACTTGTAAGTTGTCTGGTGCCTGATGAATTTGGTGATTTATGATTTGGCATTTCTTTACAGTTCTTTCACAGATATATTTGATTTGGATCACTTTATAAGTGTCCTTAAAGACGAGGTGCGGATTGTTAGGGAGCTTCCAATACAGTATGCCTGGAGCACTCGTGATTATTACGCTACAGGTATTCGAGCTACTAGGATTAAGACTGCGCCTGTTCACGCTTCAGCAGAGTGGTATTTGGAAAATGTCTTACCTATTATCCAGAGGTTTGTGCTTTCTAAACCTGGTGATCTATCAGATGAATAACTGCATTTTAAAGTCCTGGAAAATACGATACTACATATGATCTGGAATGCTTTATAGACAATACTAAGGGAGTGTTCAATGTAGATGTTTTTCTGTCAAGTCACGTTTTTTTTTTGTGTCTATCTGAGGAACTATATATGTCTGTAGTTCAATGCATTGTTACTCATATGAATTATCCACTTCGTTATGCAGTTATGGCATTGCTGCTGTTGCTCCATTCTCTCACCGTTTGGCATTTGACAATTTGCCTGAAAGTATACAGCGGTTACGCTGTAAAGTAAATTTTGAAGCATTAAACTTTGTTCCTCATATTCGTGAGCTAGGGGACGCTCTTGTGCATCGACTCAGAAATCCTCCTTCCAGCTCTCAAACATCAGGAACTATGGATCCGACAGACAGAATAAACACCATTGTAAAAGCTGGTGCTGGAAAGTTTGCAGTGCTTCATCTTCGTTTCGATAAAGTGTGGTCTTAATTCTCAACAAATGTGCCCATTTCCTGGCAGTAACATCTAGTTCTGACATTGCTTCATCTTTTTTTTTAGGACATGGCTGCTCATTCAGGCTGTGACTTTGAAGGTGGCAAAGCAGAAAAACTGGCGCTGGCAAAATATCGCCAGGTGATCTGGCAAGGAAGGGTCTTAAATTCACAGTTCACAGATGAGGAGCTAAGAAACAAAGGTCGCTGCCCGTTGACACCAGAAGAGATTGGTTTACTGCTGTCAGCTTTGGGTTTCAGTAACAATACCCGTCTCTATCTAGCGTCACACCAGGTTTACGGAGGAGAAGCAAGAATCTCAACGCTGCGTAAACTGTTCCCCGGGATTGAAAACAAGAAAAGCCTAGCCTCTGCTGAGGAACTAGCTGATGTACAAGGGAAAGCTTCTCTGATGGCTGCAGTCGATTACTACGTGAGTATGAAGAGCGACATCTTCATCTCTGCATCTCCCGGGAACATGCACAACGCATTACAGGCGCATAGAGCCTACTTGAATCTCAAAACCATAAGACCCAACATGATACTGTTAGGACAAGTCTTTGTGAACAAGAGCTTAGATTGGTCAGAGTTTGAAGGAGCAGTAATGAATGGGCACAAAAACAGGCAAGGCCAGCTTCGTCTACGCAAACAGAAACAGTCTATTTACACTTATCCAGCTCCTGATTGCATGTGTAAAGTAGCTTAGCATTCCCCTTTTACTGTCCCAATCTTTTGTTGATTTTTTTAAAATTTTAATATATGGTTTTTATGTACTCGATGATTAGTAAATTAATTGAGGAACTCATATTATGTACACTAAATTCAAGTTTAGTAAAAAATTGGATTAATGTGATTTACTTATTGACAAAGGTAAAATAAAAGTCAAATAAGAAAAGGAGAGAAGGACCCACTCAGATTCAACGCCCCACCACCGATAACTCAATTAACTCTCTTCTCTTGGCTTCTGCAACGCTGAGCCACCATCGTCCTCTTCTCTTCCTCTTCGATCTCTCCTGAATCCTCAAACCCTGGAGAGAGAGAGAGAGAGTGACGGGGGAAGAAGATGACTTCTGCTTTGTATGCTTCCGATTTGTTTAAGCAGCTCAAGTCAATTATGGGGACAGATTCGTTATCCGACGATGTTGTACTTGTGATTGCAACGACGTCTTTGGCACTAGTAGCTGGATTTGTGGTGTTGTTATGGAAGAAAACGACGGCGGATCGGAGCGGGGAGCTGAAGCCTTTGATGATCCCTAAGTCTCTTATGGCTAAGGACGAGGATGATGATTTGGATTTGGGATCCGGGAAGACTAGAGTCTCTATCTTCTTCGGTACGCAGACTGGAACAGCTGAGGGATTTGCTAAGGTACTGTGACCACTCTAATAACGTTGAATTTGAATTTGGATCCATGTTATGGTGATTATTCGAAGATTGGTCTTTTATGAGTCGGGTCATTTTAGAATCAGTTTCATTTTCATTTGTAGGCATTATCCGAAGAAATCAAAGCGAGATATGAAAAAGCAGCAGTCAAAGTCATTGACTTGGTATGATCTAATTCTATTCACTTCCTCTAGTTTAAACTACTTTTATTGAACTTTTCCTTTGCTGGTTATTGGTTTAATTAGGATGACTATGCTGCCGATGATGACCAGTATGAAGAGAAATTGAAGAAGGAAACTTTGGCATTTTTCTGTGTTGCTACGTAAGAACTCTCCAGTCTGATTATGATTTCGTTTTCTTTATACCCTTTCATAGTTTGTTGGATTCATTTATTTGAGAACATGTTTAGTTATGGAGATGGAGAGCCTACTGACAATGCTGCCAGATTTTACAAATGGTTTACGGAGGTTTGTTGCCTCAGTGTTGTTTTCCTTAGATTTGATATGCTCTGTGTAGCTTTAGCGTCAATACTCTGTGTTTTATGTTTCTAGGAAAATGAACGGGATATAAAGCTTCAACAACTAGCATATGGTGTGTTTGCTCTTGGTAATCGCCAATATGAACATTTTAATAAGGTAGTATGATGAGAAATTGTTTCTGTCTATGCTTATTCATTTTCTTCTGACCTTGTCTGATAGCAATTTCTTTTGGAGCAGATCGGGATAGTTCTTGATGAAGAGTTATGTAAGAAAGGTACATGAGTATGTTTACGTAACTTGTAAGTCCTAGGTAATGCTAGATATTGGAAAGAGATGACTGTCGGAGATATTTGATCTATGATTTACCTGTGATGATGCCGAATGTTTTCTCTTTCCTGTCTGGCAACGTGGATGCCGATTTCCTAGTCTCTTTGATGTATGGGGGAAAACGTAACTGGTATCATCACAATCAATGTAGGTGCAAAGCGTCTTATTGAAGTCGGTCTAGGAGATGATGATCAGAGCATTGAGGATGATTTTAATGCCTGGTTTGTTTCTGATTTTTTCTGTCTTATATTTGCTTCTTTGAAAGAGTTTATCTAGTCCTTCTACTATAAAAAGGGAGGCTACAGAGTTAACTTGGTTAATTGTGTTTTCTGCGTGAGTCTCATTGCTGTATTATTCATGTTTTTTTTTTGTGGTTTGCAGGAAAGAATCACTATGGTCTGAGCTAGACAAGCTCCTCAAAGACGAGGATGATAAAAGTGTGGCAACTCCTTATACAGCTGTTATTCCTGAATACCGGGTGGTGACTCATGATCCTCGGTTTACAACTCAAAAATCAATGGAATCAAATGTGGCCAATGGAAATACTACTATTGACATTCATCATCCCTGCAGGTAGATGAAGATGCATGTAATAAATACTGGAGCGTGGTATTACAGTTTCGCTTGCATTCTAAACATTGTGTCTTTTTCCAAACAGAGTTGATGTTGCTGTGCAGAAGGAGCTTCACACACATGAATCTGATCGGTCTTGCATTCATCTCGAGTTCGACATATCCAGGACGGGTATTACGTAAGCATCCAACTCTAGCTTAATTTATTACCTCCTACCCTTGGATTAGTTACAAGGCAGTCCAGTTATCTCAACTTACATAGACTCTTTGTTTTTATATGATTATTAGAGATAACTGGAAAACTTTGGTATAAATTCATATTTTCTTACAGCTAGTAGATCTGTCTTTCTCTTCAATTTTATTACAAGGTTTGTAGGGGACTAAATATCAGTCACCCTGGGTCATGTGAAAAAAGACCTGCACATTGAATATTCTCAGTATTGGTTTCTGCCATAATATTTGTTTTCTGTGTGTGCTTCTATATTGACATTTTGATTTTGATGTTTTAGTCAACAGTTGATTGTCCTGTAAAGGTTTTGTAAAAAGTTCACCGTTAAAAAACTGTGTATAAAAACTATGGCATTTCTTTGCAGATATGAAACAGGTGACCATGTAGGTGTATATGCTGAAAATCATGTTGAAATAGTTGAAGAAGCTGGAAAATTGCTTGGCCACTCTTTAGATTTAGTATTTTCCATACATGCTGACAAGGAAGATGGCTCCCCATTGGAAAGCGCAGTGCCGCCTCCTTTCCCTGGTCCATGCACACTTGGGACTGGTTTGGCAAGATACGCAGACCTTTTGAACCCTCCTCGAAAGGTGAACGTCTGTTTGTTTGGAGATTAGCCTCACAAGCTTGTTCTGGTTGCTTTGGTCTTTGCTTGTTCCTAAATATTTAACTTGTATTTTTTTGGTTTCAGTCTGCGTTAGTTGCCTTGGCGGCCTATGCCACTGAACCAAGTGAAGCCGAGAAACTTAAGCACCTGACATCACCTGATGGAAAGGTTCTGAAATCATTGGTGTATCTATTTCTTTGTGATTTTAAGGTTTCATGAGTTAACACCGTCGGTTTCTTTGTTGTAGGATGAGTACTCACAATGGATTGTTGCAAGTCAGAGAAGTCTTTTAGAGGTGATGGCTGCTTTTCCATCTGCAAAACCCCCACTAGGTGTATTTTTTGCTGCAATAGCTCCTCGTCTACAACCTCGTTACTACTCCATCTCATCCTCGCCAAGGTGATTATTTATTTTTGAAATATATTTTGTGGCAGAAGGAAAACTATTCTTGATCGTCTCTGGCATTCAAATCACTCTTTACCGTTTTTTACAATACAGATTGGCGCCAAGTAGAGTTCATGTTACATCCGCACTAGTATATGGTCCAACTCCTACTGGTAGAATCCACAAGGGTGTGTGTTCTACGTGGATGAAGGTACTTCTTACCTTCTTTTTGACTATCTGCCAGTTCACTGTTTTTTTTCTTAACAGTTTGAAAAATTCAGAATGCAGTTCCTGCGGAGAAAAGTCATGAATGTAGTGGAGCCCCAATCTTTATTCGAGCATCTAATTTCAAGTTACCATCCAACCCTTCAACTCCAATCGTTATGGTGGGACCTGGGACTGGGCTGGCACCTTTTAGAGGTTTTCTGCAGGAAAGGATGGCACTAAAAGAAGATGGAGAAGAACTAGGTTCATCTTTGCTCTTCTTTGGGTGTAGAAATCGACAGATGGTGAGACTTTCACAACCAAAAACACCTTCTTCATTTGCTGTGTCATCATGCATGTTGAGCTTCTGCTGAGTGCTTATATGTATGTTGCAGGACTTTATATACGAGGATGAGCTCAATAATTTTGTTGATCAAGGCGTAATATCTGAGCTCATCATGGCATTCTCCCGTGAAGGAGCTCAGAAGGAGTATGTTCAACATAAGATGATGGAGAAGGTAAATATATCAAGTGATGCATCATACTTTGGGAAAAGGAATGTCACATAATCTCTTTAATTTTGCATTTTCTATTTGTTCAGGCAGCACAAGTTTGGGATCTAATAAAGGAAGAAGGATATCTCTATGTATGCGGTGATGCTAAGGGCATGGCGAGGGACGTCCACCGAACTCTACACACCATTGTTCAGGAGCAGGTATGAATGAGCATTGTGATGAAATTTAGGTTTTTCACTTTGGTTCCCTTTGATACTCGACTATTTTTATCTTTACAAAATTTCAGGAAGGTGTGAGTTCGTCAGAGGCAGAGGCTATAGTTAAGAAACTTCAAACCGAAGGAAGATACCTCAGAGATGTCTGGTGATTGATGATATGATTTATTGGTAATTCTCTTCTGCTTTCTCAACTTTTCTTGGTACGCTGTCCTTACCATTTAGATATTTATTTGTTTATTTTCCTTCGTCTCCCTTCTTTTAGTCAAACATGAATGATTTGTCAAAGTTTTCTTTGTATGAACAAAAGTATAAACTACAAAATAAATCTGTGAGAGTGATAAAATTGAGAGAAGATACCCAAGATTTCATCATCATGCTTTCTACTGTCGATAGTGGATCATCATTGTGAATCAGTGACACCAAACAAGAACAATTTATCTTTTCACTCCAAATCCCATGCAAATGATCCAATCTTGATAGCTCTAAAGTTGATTTTACGGAGTAGAAAATAGAAGAGTCCACATTGTAAACTTTGGATGGTGTGACGCAATAATAAAGCGACAGGAAAAGTAAACAGTTCAAACAATTTATTGATAGGCTTCCCAACAATTCGATAATGAAATTACAAAGAGTAAAAAACAGCATTTATGTATAACAACAAGAAGAAGATACAAAGTTATATAATCATATTAGTCACCTCCTCCTTGAGTTTTGCAAGGTCTTCTTCAGGCATCACTACACTTACAATCCTTGCAAAGTTTTGCTTGGGAAAAACCAAAACAACACCTTTGTCTCCGACCCCATGAATCGTGTAGTTTACGAAATCCGGCTTCCCTCCGTTGATCTCAAGTTCATACATATCTATTTCATCAAGATTCACAAACGTTAAATTTGCACCGTACGTGAAAAAATCCGAAGAGCCTTTATCTTGTTCTATCATCCTCTTGATCGCACCGTTTTCTTCTCTTTTTTCACCAGCAATCAGTGCAGCTAGTTCGGATATCCCAACCATTTCGTCATTCTTTTCCACTACGCTTATTACCAAGTCCTCGTTCCAACAGGTTGAAGACTTTTTACGGTCACAAATTGTTATAACATTCGTGTTTGTTTCGCCGCGGATATTCAGTAGCGACTTCCATATCAATGCATACAAAATATCAACCTCCGAGAAAGGTTGGTCTCGCGTGGTGTACTTGGCCATCAAGCTATCAATGTGGTTGAGGCTAAAATTAAAAATGTGTCTCCCCATCTTGCATTTATTGGTAAGTAACCAATACTCGCCAACCGAATCTATCTTTTCAATGGAAATAGCTTCACCATCATTACGAGCATGAGAGGTTAGTTCGGGGGTTTTCGGGTAAACCGGTTTTGTTGGGGCATGACCCGATACCAGCTGTCCAAGTGTTTTCATGAACGTTGATGCTGAAAACACGTCTCCAAGAATATGGGCCCAACTCAACCCAATACAGAGCCCACCACATTTAAACTGAGTTATCTGAAAAACGAATTTCAAAGTAAAAAATTTAGTTTACTCTAGCTAGCCTGATTTGGACAAAAAAAAAACACACACACACACACACACAGAATCTAACCTGATCATATATAGTGAAGAATCAATTTCACATGTAAAAAATATTTTCTCTTCAAGTTCCACGGTTATATTAAATATTCATTTCATAATTATTAATTAAGCTAATGATTGGAAAGAATTTGAAACGAATGTTTGATAGTTAGTAACTAAGAAAGAAACTAAGTTCGTGGGAGAATCAGCCGTTTTCGTTGCATGTGAACTTAAATAATCCATTATATTATACTAAAATTTGTGTATGTGTGTTTACCTGGAGGAAAACGAGTGGCGAGAAGGTAAGATCAGGACCAAGAACGTGATCGTAGACAAGGAATCGGTGGTCAATGGAACGGTCGTCCAACTCGAGCCACTTCTCCACTGTGAACTCTTCGACGTTGGCCTCGACCACGCGTATGCCACTGTCGTTGCAGCGAATGTAAGGTATGGCTGCAGCTGAAGTGTCGTTGTCGTTGTCGGACATCCGGATCCGACCTGAGACGTGGTGATAAGATTGGAGTAGAGACTGTAGAGTAAACATGGTGTTCTTCACGTCGGCGACAGTGAAGTCACGTGCACCCTTGAAGAAGTAGACGGCTCGGACGTAGTGGAGCTTCATGGCTAAGTCCATGGGTGTGAGCTGTCGTGGCTTGTTCTCACCTACCACAGAAGCAGGCACCACCGAAGAGAGCCTGACACTGGTCACTGGGCTTCCCTCCATTTTATTTTTGTGAGAGAGCTGATATGTGTAGCTTATAGGCTTAAATGGGATGTGTTATATAAGGATTGAGTTTCGAAAGAGAGTTGAGTTCAGAATAGGCATGGGTATCACTGATTTAGGACAGTTGGGAAAACTGTTTCCGTGACGGCAACATTAAATGTGGGTGGGATTTGGGTCTTTAGCAACAACATTAGAGTTGGACAGTTGAGTCATCATATTCAGATCCATCCAACAACAAGCACACTTTATTACGTCCACCTTGTCCTTATTGGCTTCAAGCAATAAACGCACATGTACGTGTCGTAGCCAACTAGTATTATATTACGGTACCTAACAAGTCACATTAATCTATAAAAAACCAAGTTCAGTTTCCTGGTAACATTGTTTCCACCAGCAAAAATGATCTTAATACGGATGCGGTTCATTTCCACCTCAAACACAATCATGCAACAAATTTCCTGATAATGATTTTACATAATTGTACGATAACTAAATCTTGCGAAAAAACAGTAAAATTTTTGGTAGAGAACATCCCTATTGCCAACCAATCTACTCCTAATTGCGCCCTCAGAGATGTTCATCATTCGCTGTTGTGTCTTGTTAAGAAAATAAACACAAGTCACTGAACAATACCTAGTTCGAAAGAGTCAACGGTGATCTTTCCAGGTACCTCAGATGCTTGGACTTGGTGTATTTTCACTAGGCCAGTTGTCCTGATTAATTGCTTGACTCATCGCATGTAGCACCATCTAGAGAAGCAGCAAGGTACTCAGCAAGGCTCTGCTGATTACTGCTAGTTTTGTGGGTAGCTTCTGAGGTCACAGATTTTTTTGGTGCTATAGACTTGGGAAGCCAGGCTTGACCTGTTGAGCTGCTGCTCGAAGCATCTGAGCAATTCTTCCATAAGACTGGCTTAAGATGCTTCCATGGATCTTCAGCCATAGAGTTGGAGTAAAATCGTTCTGCCCCTGGTTCCATGGGTCTTCTTCCTCCATCTCTCCCAAAGCTTGTGTTCATACCGCGTCCTCGACTTCTGCCTCTTCCTGAGTTAGGATACGTGTTTCCACCCCAGTTTGCATTTTGTCGTCCATAATTGGAAAACTGTGGAGGAGTATTGTTGTAGCTGCCTCGACCACCAAATCTATTATTCCCCATGTTCGGCATTTCTTGAGAGAATGGAAAAGGGCGAGGTACCCATTGAGGTGGACCTGAATGGTTAACTGGTGGAGGCCTAAAGTTGTTATTCCAACCGGCGGGTGGACCTCTGTGTGAGGGTGAAAGATGTGCCATCCCTCTTGGTTCATAATGAGCTGCATGAAAGCCACCATGATTGGTCTGTGCCTGATACTCACTACATAATGATCCTGTTCAAAGTTATAATGCAAGGATCAGAACTGGATTACTGTTCATTGCAAGGCACAGGACACAAACCTAACTGAATTCCATAATTGATGTGATTTTCATACTGTCAATTCCTAGAAAGTGAAACTTAAAGAGATATATCAAATTAAAGTAGCTAAAGCTAATAAGTTTGAAGCCTGAGACTGAGAGACAAATTTCTTCCTCCATTGATCTTGATTTGTAGATTATAATCAAGAACACATGACTAAACCCAAACAAAGAACAAAAATTTCATATAGATTTGTAGAAGAGAATCATCACCTAACTCTACGAAAGCCCAACAACCAAATACCAAAGTGAATTCCTGATTCTGTTCAATCCTATACCTATACTCACCAAGGACCAACTAACATACTGTAAGTTAAACTCTCATGATATTAGGCAATCTTCTTTATCAGTGGACTACTTTCTTTGGCCTCACAAGAATATAGACAAAACAAAAATTAAGACAGAGTCATTGACTATCAAGGCAGAAACAAGCACCTGGAGGAACTGATGGTGGAAACTGAGGTGGTACAGGAGAGCTTCCTTGATGACTAGGAGATGAGATGTATTGTTGCTTAGGGGTCTTGTTTTTCTTGAAACTAGAATAAGCAGCCATGGGATCGGTATAATAATCAAACCTTTGCGTTTCAAATGAATCCTGCTGGTGATTGGATGTCTCTGCCAATGGATTGGAGAGGTGACCTGTGCTCATAGATGTTTCAGTACCTGTAGTAGCATCATCATCATTCTGCGCTGCAGCTTCCATTCGCATTGCTTTTAACATCTGTTTTCTTTTCTCTGAATCTTCCATTGTGATTCAACTACAAGATCAAAAGGAAATTTAGAAATCAATCCTTCAAAATCCAAAACACGAGCTACTACAATGTAAAAGCATTAGATACATAATCAATCTGACCTTAAAACCCCAAATTCTTACAATTATCGGATACCCAAATTGGAAAAACGAAATTGAAGGTGAAACGAACCTTCACAAAAGTATGGTTTCTCCAAAAATCTTCACTTTCTCGTGAAAACCTTCAACTGTGAAACAACGATGATGACGAAGCCTTTCACTACATAAACGAAGACTTCCAAAACCGGGTTAGTGTTCGACCGTATTTTTCAATTAAACCCGGTTTACTGGTTTAAGCGATTGAAATCATTAAACCGGCCCATTAAATTTTCCGATAGAACCTTCTCTCAGTCGCTCAATTGCCCGAAAACAAAAGTCTCTCTCTCTCGATCGACGCCGCAACGTGCTCCTTTCAGGTGATCTGCTTCTTATTCTCCATTTCGTCATCTCTGTTGTTTCTAGATTTGGATCACGTTTTTTCTTTCCTCGATCTAGTGTTTGTTTTAACTGTTTTCGTAATTTCTGATCAGATTTAACCGGAAAAGTTGAATCACACTGTCGCATCTCTCACAGTCGTCGGAGAAGAATGCACGGTCGTCCAAGGAATGCTTCTAAGCCAGAAGAGGAAGCAGCTTCAGCTGCTAAAGCTGTTCAGCTTCGCTCTCTCCAGTCTCAGTTTATGACGAATCATCACGATAAAATGTACAATCTTCTCCTTCATTTCCATCGGATCAGTGTACTTCCCAGATTTTTAGTACGATTTGAAGGATCCTTTGTTTATTTACTAATCATTTGTTGCTTTTTTGGTTTCTAGTTATACCAATGAAGCTATTGAGTTAAGCACGAAGCTTCTAGAAATCAATCCGGAGGCGTACACCGCATGGAACTACCGGAAGCTTGCTGTGGAGGATCGCCTTGCCAGAATTGAGCCTGATCCAAACTTGGTCAGCGCAATTCTTGATGAAGAACTCAGAGTGGTGAGTTATCCTGTCAATTAAAAGAAACGAATTTGCTCTTTATGAAAGTAGTTGCTTATTAGTTACTGTGAAGTCGGTTCTAAATTCAGGTAGAAAGTGCTTTGAGGCAGAATTTCAAGTCCTATGGTGCTTGGCATCATCGAAAGTGGGTTTTGAGTAAAGGGCATTCATCCGTAGGGAATGAATTGAGACTTTTGGAAAAATTCCAGAAGCTGGATTCCAGAAATTTTCATGCTTGGAACTATCGCAGGTGAAAATTAGGGAATGTCAACACTTTTTGAAAGGAGCATTGTGTATGTTAATCAAGCTTGCATATTAATGTGTTGTTCCTTTCCAGGTTTGTTGTAGAGCTAACCAACAGATCAGAACAGGATGAGTTGCAGTATACAGATGATATGATCAATAACAATTTCAGCAACTATTCTGCATGGCATAATCGTAGGTATGCATATTCTTTAGTATATATTATACTTTACTGATTTACATGTTCAGAAATAGTTTTTTAGCATAATCGTAGGTATGCATATTCTTTACTATATATTTTTGTTCACATTCTGCAGTGTACTTCTATCAAGTTTGTTGGCACAAAATGCTGATGGGTTTATGCCAAATATAAAGATTCCTGAGGAATATGACTTTGTACATTCGGCTATTTTTACGGAACCAGATGACCAAAGTGGCTGGTTTTATCATCTTTGGCTTCTTGACCAAACTCTTAATGTGGAGACTCCTCTTCTCACTTCCTCATGGCCTTCACATGGTTCAAGTATCATTCTGTCTGGAGCTGGGTGCTTGAGTGGCTCTTCATCTATGTTCACTACTTTTTGTTCTGAGTCGGGTTCTTTTCCACTGATTCTCTACTTTGACCAAGCTGTTGGTGGAGTAAGCTCATCTACTGTTACAATTGATTCTGAACTAAAAGGAAACGAGGGCCTTGTTTGGGAACCAATTCCGAACAAAAATTCTCAGGTGTCCTGTGTATGGGTTGCTCGTCTGAAATATGTCAGTTCAGATCCTTGCGAATACAAAGTGAAGATCAGAGTTGGGAACTCTCCAGGAATCGTTTCTTCCAGAGGATATAACTTCAACGCACCTTATGAGTTTGTCTTTACAGCCCATGTTCATGATACCGTCGAAGATTCTCAAGAAGGCATTGTTTCATGGACGGATGGATTTGATATTTGGGATGCGAAGTCAAAGGATTTGAATTCTCTTGTCACCTTGGATCGGTTAAATGCTGAGATGGATTTTAAATGGCGTCAGGAAGCTATAGATTCTGAGGTTGAATGTTTCGGTATACTGCCTGACAGGTATATATCCTATATACTTTCTCTCTTTGATTGGAAAGAGAAATTGTAGTCTTAAACGTTGTGTTATTTTTTCCTTTATAGCAAAATTGGAAAGCTCACTCTTGCAAGGCTTTTGATGGCTCGTGAAGCTATGGTATCGGATGATGCTGTCAAGGGTGTTCACTATGAAGAAATCCTTCAGCTGTATAACGATTTGATGGCGCTGGATTCTTCACACTACCAGTACTACAAGGATGAGCACAGCAAAGCTTTTCTCCACAAGGTACTTAGTCTTCCTTGTTGCTGTGAATCTTATGTTAAACTTTTGCTATTAAAATTTTCATCGGAGTTATGATTTTCCCCGATTCTCGTCTACAGTATAAAGTTGATTGTTCGATTCTAGATTTTTTCCTTAATTCTGTTTCATCATGCCTACTACTCATAAAGAGAATGTTCATGCAGGTGACTTCAAGCAGTGAATCTTTGTCAAGACACCTTTTGCGATATAGGGATATGAACAATCTTGTATGTCTACGGCTAAATAACTTATCACTATCTCGGATAGCCTCTGTTGAGAAGTTGCTGTTTGTCCAAATGTTAGACCTTAGTCACAATGAGCTTCATTCCACTGAAGGTAAGTTTCTCGATTTCAGATGTTGCATCTGTGTGGTAAATGTGACTAAATGGTGTATGTTGGTCTTGCAGGATTGGAGGCAATGCAACTTCTCTCTTGTCTAAATCTGAGTCACAACAGAATCCGGAGTTTTTCAGCGCTGGACTCTCTAAGACATGTGAAGCAGCTGAAAGTGTTGGATGTTTCACATAACCACATTGGCAAGCACTCAGTGGACACAACTAGATACCTTTGTTCTTCACCGCTCTCTAATTCAGAGTTGGGTCAGGATGATGTAGGAAAACAGAATCCTGGATTGGTTACGAAGTACTGGGATGCGTATTGCGTGTTAACAGATTTGAATCTGAAACAGTTAGATATAGCAGGAAATGAAATTGCAGGGGAGGAATTCAGCTCTTTTGTCCTCCAGGTTGTCCCAAAGCTTGTATGGCTCGATGGCCAGAAGAAACTTGGGAATTAGATCATAGGCCAAGTTTTTGTTTACTTTACCTTTCGATCATCAAATTCCCAAAGCAATTTAGGTTATCTTGATGATCTTTGTTGTTGTGATATTTCTTAGCAATCTTATTGATGACCTTTATTTACCAAATTTGGGTTGATATTTCCTAAAAATCTGAATATTTTTCTTCAGACTGAATCTACCTATATAAATATTGGTTTTGGTTCGATAACAAGTAACATGTAAACAACTTGATCTTTGTTCCTCTTGTTTTACCAATCAACTTTTAATTGAACTTTTGATGGCATACAACAACATACAAGGATTACAAAATTTACAACAAATGCAACAGTCTGGAACAGCAAGAAACCAAATCTCATATTTTATTTATTTATTGTCTCGCAAGTAAGTAACAGCATATAAAACCTATACTATACAAACAAAAACCAAAATAAAAATAAAAAAGCCTTCCATTCTTCCAGGTAAGGCTTCTCTCGTCTCATTGATTTTTCTAATTTAAAATCGAATTCAGGAGCTAATCAACGCAAAGCACCTACAGTGTTTCTGTTAGCACCGTAAAAGTTAAGTATTTATACTATAGTATGGGAGCTGATTTAGTTGGAATTACCCCTTTGTCTCCACCCATTTGGATCAGCTGCACCGGAGACTTTAGTAGCTTCTTCAATGTGTCCACTATACTACCAAATGCTGGCCGCTGAGACGGCTCATCTGCCCAGCAAGCTTCCATTAGAGATACCAAAACCGGAGAGGTGTTGGGAGGAATTATAAGCCGCCTGTTCTGGAATGCAACTGCTCCAACCACCTAATCACCAGACCATGCAAGACTCAAAAGATAATACTAAAACTAAAACTCTAATACTAATGGTGTACTATAACTCATGTGTGAAAACCAAAGGGGAGAGATTGTTGGTTACCTGAGCAGGACTGAGTCCATTCCAAGGCTGTTGCAAAGTAATCAACTCCCATAAGACTACTCCGAAACTGTAAACATCTGATTTCTCGTTTGTCGGTTCCCCTCTAAGAAACTCTGGAGCCATCCACTCAGGCTGTTAAAACATATCAAAGAGAAGAAGTTCACATGTCAGAACATATTTTTCCATCATATCCCCAGTAGTTAAATTTTAAGAGAGCTTACTGTTCCTGCAACAGATTTTGATGGTATGAAAGTGTTTGCCTTGAATCTTGAAAGTCCAAAATCGCAAACCTGAGACAGGAGCAAGGTCAAGTTTGATATGTTACAGAAACAGACGATGGAAGGCTTTGTAGCAGTCCATTTTTTTTATTGGTTTAACATCGTTACCTTCACTGTCCAGTTCTTATCAACCAGTAGATTTGGAGATTTCAGGTCCCAATGCACTACAGGAGGATTAAGACAGTGTAGGTAGTTGAGCCCCTTGGCCTGTTCCAAGAAAGGACACATATATTTTTTATATGTTTTAACTTAGAAATATATCAAAACATTAACATAATGGGGAATAGCACAAACCACATCCAATGCCATACGTAGCCTCCTCCTCTGATCTAGCAACTCCCCAGAAGCTGGCCTATGGATAAGGCGAAAAAGACTGCCTCTGTCTCAAGGAGTAAGATGGAAACATAAGCTACTTAGTAATGTAAGCGTTTCAAGAAAATCTATGTGAGATAGGTTTACCTTGGCAAATATTCTGTTATTATTGATAACCGGGGTCGCTCTGTCACAGCACCCATGAAGAGAACAACATTTGGGTGACGAACACGTTTCATTATAGCAACCTTCAATCAAAATCACAGGATTGAGATATTTCAGAGAGGTTCCAAGTGAAGTTAGTTATAAAAAGAGAGAAAACCGCTTGCTTACATACCTCTCTGAGAAATTCTCTGAATTGGTCATCATGGAAATCTTGAATAGACAAAATCTTGACAGCAACATCCTTCATAAACAAAAACATAATTAGCATTTGTGCATGCAAAACTACTCCAAGCTTAAATGATGATCTTTTTTAGAGTTGAAACCTACTGATCCATGCCACTCAGCACGATGAACAGTTCCAAATGATCCTGAAAAAAATAATAGAGAAAATTTCATAAGAGACTTTGTTAACATGGTGCTACATCAGAAAATCTTTTGTACACTCAAAAGTCATAGAAGGACATACCAGCACCCACACGCTCTTTGATATGTAATTCATTCCATGAGACCTCCAGCCAATCTGATGCCAAAGAAGGTTCAATAGTCAAGTAAGGTGAGATGGCGTCAACAGGTAACCTTCCTTTTTTATCTTTTCGAGTGTCAGCCTCTACTATCTCTGGTTCAACTGATAAGTTTGGCTGCTTCATAGCTGTTGGATCTTCTAATAGAACGGTTTCTTCTTTGCAGGTTTCTTGTGGGGCAATCTTTTCTTCACTAAGGTTTGGTATATCAAGTGGTAGAGCTCGAAGAACAGATTCTGTCAAAACCATTGATGATACTTTTGCACAGCAAGTTTGATCAATATGAGCACAACATACTGTCCCTGCGTTATCAGGCAACTCAAATTCTTTGTGTACTTGGCCTTGACTCCCTACAAGAATTCAGTTAGCTGATTGTATTACAAACTATGGACCGACAATTTCGTATAATTATGACATTACATATTCAGCTAAGTGCAGCCTACCTGAACGTTGAATGTTTTCAGAAAGAGTGCGTGAAGTCTTTGACTCTACAGTCTGACAAGGAGATGTACTATGCACGCAAGGCCTGGAAAAATCTGTAAGATGACTCATTTGAAGAGGTGAAGGAATCTGACACTGTGTTTCACCGTTGATAGAGGAATCCGGATCATGGACATTTCCTGGTTCCCCGATGAGGTCAACTACATATTCCCTGTTGAGAAATGATATCAAGTATTACTCAAAATGTGGAACATAAGCTCAAAACAACTCAATGGTACTCCAGAGCTAGCAACTATTTGTAAAGCACAGAATCAAGGACATACACAAGTAGACCCCCTGGAGAGTAGATACCCATCTGTTAGTAAAACATAAAGAATCAATAGGTGTTTTAAATAGAAGCAGGTATAGACTTCCTAAATACCATGCCCTGAAAGTCCACAAGTGGAGGCATCAAATAGTGATTTGCTAACAACCTGAGAGTCTACTTATGTAAACCCACTGAGGAATCTGGCTGTAGTTAAGTACATAGAGAGGGAGACAAAAAAACGGCCAATGGGAAGGCTTTAAAGGTTTAACACTATCAAACCTTGAAAGCTTCCTGTCATCGTCAATCTTGACAAGGCAAGAAGATTGGTGGCTCTCTTTACAGTATCTGCAACCTCGAGCTATCCGACATGGTAAACCTATGTAATCAGCCAATTTCTGCATAGTCATGGTAAGCAAGTCAATATCCAATATTTTGGACAAATGTTTCTTGTTTAAAACAGTCTAGCTTTCTCTTTTACTATGTAAGTTCATGGCTCACCTTAAATAGGATGGCACGATGCCGGCAAAGGCCCATTGTTAGACTACCTATAGGAAGAATGATACATTTCCGAAATTCCTTGAGTCTATTGCTGACCAGTTTCCATCGTTTCTGGAGATCACCTTGCTCCACCTGGAAATTCCCCCTAAAAGCTCCATAACCTCAGCATACACATCTTATATATATATGCACAACTATGAAGAATACTTGTGGAAACAAGAACAAGAAGTGTACGTACCCCATATAGACCGCAACAAGTCTGCCAAGTTTCTCGACGAGCACTAACATGTTGTCTGAAGAACAATACAGCTCATGTGCCTTATCCTCCAGTTCTTTAAGACGTGAGTCCTCACGTCTATCTATCAAAACCACTTCCATTGATGTATCATTCGGCTCAGTCTCCTTGAGTAACAAAAGAGATGGAATTCGTTTGCCATCCTCAGAATTGTTACACATCAACCAAAGATACGGATCCATTCCTAATATACTGTAAAATCCATCTGATATCTTGTCACTGTATGATAAACAACCACTTACCTGAAAGAAAAAAAAAAACAGAATAAAAATCACAATTCCGACCTAGATTTGAGACAAAAGTTAAAAGAGACATACGTACGACTACATACCCAAAAACGGTAGGAGATAGATTCTGTGCTCTGTATATGAACAGACTCACATGCTAGGTTTGCTTGAGAACTTAGCCACTTAGCAAGCGTGACCTGCAAGTAATAGCCTTCTCTTGACTTCTGCGCTAAGCTTTGCTCTTTGCCCTGTTCCCTAACCTCAACTTCTTCTTCCTCTTTGTTCACTGAGACAAGCGTGGTGGTCGAAGTTTCCCTTGCGTCTGTATGACTTGAGAAATTGGAGAAATTCCCGTCCACCGTCGTCCCGGAGAAGAAGCTTCCAGCGAAGCTGCTCTCACTCGACATTCGGGGAAGCGAAACCTCTCTGTCAAAGCTCCGATCAATGTTTCGTTCATGTATGTTAACCGTCCTAGCCGAATCAATGATAGAATCCGGCGAAGAAGTAGCAGGAAGCGGAGCGGGATCAGCCGGAGAAGACAACAGAAGCTCTCTCTCCTCATCGGCGTCGCTAGACATAGAGAAGCGCGTGGGCTTCACCCCGCGTCCATGAGTAGTAGTAGTAGATGATGACCTAGAGAGATTAGCCTTCTTCTCCGCCAACCACTCATAGAAAGCGGCTAGTTGCTGCTGATGCTTCTTCTCCGACTTGCGATCATCGCTAAAGAGATCTGAAACGGCTGAGCTTTTAGAAAGCAGAGGATTAGAGGAGAACACAGTACTCTCCTTCTCCTTGTTAGAATCTTCTCCGACTCCATTAGATTTATTATCTCTTTGAAATCCAAAACTCTCTCCAACGTTAGACGACGATTTCTTCTTGTCGTGATCATTCTTAAGCGAAAACGAATCGAATCCACGATCGGGAAACTGCCGCGGAAAGAAGTAAGTAGTCCGGTGAGGCATTTCGTTAAAATCTCACTCTGAAAGCAAAAATTTACAGATCGAACGAACAGAGAAATGAATCTTCTTCGTTTAACCAAATCCCGTCATTGAATCCAGATACAAACAAAAACAAACGATCAAGAGGAGACAAGAAAAAGAGAAAATAATCTCTAGTTGAATTCGTCGCCAGATACTGGAGAAGAAGAAGAGGAAGCTATCTAATACTTATCCGTTTAGAATTGAAGTAGTCAATCGTCAACGTTAACCACCGGAAAAAAAAAGAAGCTATCTAAACGTATCACCGGGAAAGAAAAACTAACGGTGGTTTGGTTTTGATAGAGAAAGGGTTTTTGTTGGTGGGATGAAGAAGCGTAGTCAAGGTGTTGGAGATTGCACGAGAAAAGGAAGGAAGAAGAAGAAGAAGAAAAGGAAAGACAACAGCAAATGGGGAATTAAATATTTTGAATTTTTATATTATTATTTATGGAAAAGTAATAAAATGGCCAATTAAAAACTCTGAGGAAGAAGAAGAGGGAAACTTTATGTGACGAGCTTACACGTATACTCTTCATGCAATAGGATAGTGACACGTGGATTATCATCCTAACTCATGCATTTCTTGGCTCTCTTTCTCGGTTTCTCTCGTGATCTCAGTTTTTATAGTTTTACTTTATAAGGAAGTGATGACTAAGGAGGATGCATTCTCCTAGATCTTAGGGGTGTCTAGGTGCTTGTTGGTTTTGTAATTATCTCTTAAATTATCGAAATTAGCAATTTTTATTACTATAGAGGATTGAAAATCTTATCACTGATCAAACTACACAAAAAATGTATCAAAGTCATATGTAGGTGGATATAAATTGAATTGGTTTGATGGTTATCTTTTTCTTAGTTTTAGTATATATGATATATGATTTGACAAAATATATAGTCAGCTGATTGTATTTGGACAAATTACTCTTTTTTTTTTGTTTTTTCATCATGAAATTTAACATTTTGACTGTCGTCTAATCATCACTTATGATATTTCTTAACGTTTTAGTTTTGATACTAATCTTTTTATTTATTTATAAATTATAATGTAGTTTAGTTAATCTTTGTGTAATTTTGGGATTTAGAAGTTTTCAAATTTTGCATATATAGTTATGAATCATGATATTTCATATGTAATGCTGTTTTATCTTATAAATATCAAATTGTTTATACTTCAAATAAGCGCTTTTAAGCACCAAACGTTTGATTGCTGCTACCCATTTAACGCTTCTCATGTTTATAAATTAAAAATAGTTAGGAAATTCAGCATCATTTATATGTCTCCTGGATACAGACGCACGAAAAGAAGAAGATAACACAGTTACTGGCATATCTACTGATTTTGTGGAAACGGAACGTGACAAGAAACAAGTGCATACATATCTTCTCTCCCTTTTCTCGCATCGCATATAGGGGAGTGCTTTTAAATTTTCCTTCATTTTATACAAAGTTCACATCACTTTTAACATAAAGAAAAATTCAATGTTGGAAAATAAAAGTTTCAATTATTTCCCAACACGACAAATGTTTTAACATAAAACCACGAGAAATGGATATTTGTTCAGATGTTTTCTGGTTGCAAATAATCTTTTTTTCTACGTTTTCATTAAAGATTATATACAGGGATGATATCACAAGAGTGTTTAACTGTTTTGAGACTTTTAACTTTAGGTTTGGTGAAGCCTTCAGATTTAACTCGTGACTCATAAACTAATTTCAATATATCGGAAAACATTATATAATCATTAATCTATTTGTTTAATAGTACATAATAAGATGATATGGTACATGCATGGACCTCTTTATAGTACAGAAACAGACCACCCATTAATTTATTCGTCTCAGATACTTTTCATTTGTTTGAACAACTATAATCTATAATAAAGAAAGAAAGAGCAACGAGTCGTCACGAGGATCGGGTCACTTAAAGCGACTCCTTCTCGAATAATCTCATCATAAATTCCTTCATAAACAAACACTATTGACATCAGAAAAAAAAACATTATCTTAGTTGATTACCATCAAACTGGTTCGACGGTTCTCTTTTCTTCGATACATTTTTGTGTGATTTATATAATGTATTCTATTTGTTATGTACACAATAATGTGATTTGTAGATAATCTAATCTATTTAGTGGTCCTGAGCCCGATTTAGTAATCCACATGGTTTTGGTATATGATGCGTATGCATACATCCTCTAATAAACTAATCTTGTAAACTAGGATTGAGATCTAAGATGCATTGTCCCATTCCAATGAAACTTTTAAAATCTTTTCGGATATTTTGATACGTAGTGTTGTTAGTTGGTCAATACAACCAAAAAGAAGAAGAAATCACCTTTCAAGTTTTGAGTAGATTAGTATTTGATTTATGTATGAGACATTGATAAGTCTTTTTAATCTGATCATATCTTTTGAGGATGTAACGTAATAAGTAAACTTTTTTCCCCTCAGAATCGACTTTAACGTTTTTAACCACACCATGTCAATGGGTATGGTTGCAAGCATAGTAACAAACTCTGAAACCAAAGACATCTGATATGGTATTTGATTTGAGGTTCGGTTACGGTTTCTATAATACATGTGATGGTGAAAAGATAAATTCATAGAGAAGACCATCTGATTCTACAAAGATTTCTATCTTCTGATTCTTATCACAGTATTTAGTGATCACCTAACAGATTAGAATTATCCCCATTGGCAAGAGAAACCATGGAAGTGTGTTCTTCAACACTTGCAGCTTCAGTGTTTAAGTTGTTAGCAGCATCAGCAACACTCCCACCATCATCCTACAAATAAGCGATGATGATTCAAGCTCCGCCTTATGTGGATAAACCAACCAGAAACACAGGGTGATATTTATAAGAGCTTACCGGTTTCATTAAAGCCAACTGATTCTCTTCTGTTTTCTTTGAGAGATCCCTCAATGTACCCTACAAGAATTGAACAATTCTAAATGTCAAACTTCTTGGCTATATCAGTATCTTATGAACTGAACATAGTGAACATATTATATATGTCTTTATCATCACTTTGTCTTTCATACGTACCCTGTTAGCCCAAAAAAGTCCACAGGCATTGCAGAGAGTCCTGGGGCCGGAAGGGCCACGTCGCATCATTGGTGTACATTTGGAACTAATGCCGCAATGAGTACACCTACATAAGACACACTCACGTTTAAAATAAGTGCAAACAAAATGTCCCACATTAGTGGAAAACAAAAATTGCAGGAACAGTTAATTGGCAGAGAAGAGAAAGAACTCACGATATTTCTGGATGGGCATCATCTTGGGCAGAATCTTGATCTGTGCCAGAGTTATAAGCCCCATCTGTCATCTTTGAAGAGGTGAATTGACCTTTATTACGTGCCATTCTGATAAACACTAACAAAGGTCAGAGAGGCAGAGAAGGTGACAAATCCTATCCCTTATTATTGAAATAGACATGTCGATTATTTCCAGTAAAAGCTACTTATCACACTAACAAAGACTCAGATGTCTATCCTGCTCAACTACAACCATATTGTCAAATACTACAGCAAGCCATGGACAATGAAGCCTACTACTCTACATAAACACCTACATGGTCACCAAACTTCTTGAAACAAATAAAAGAAAACTAGCTAGATAGTAAACTAGTTGAATATGAACAGATTTCCTTTCAATCCATAGCACACGAAAGTGAGGAAGTAGTTAAGCAACCAGAGCATAGCCAGAAGAGTAGAAAATTTTTAGTTTAGCTATACAAGAATACTAAATTTTTATCCCAGAAAAGGTGAAAGAATTTTGTTCAGAGTAACAGCTTTTGGCATAAATTGGTAAAACTCAAGACTGACACACTGACCTTAAGGCAACTTCTTGGCGAACACCGTATCTTACTTTCTTCTCGAAACATCTAGCATTCCTCTTCTTCCGAAACCTATCCAAGGATTGTGCCCGTTGCGGAAGGCTACAGCGGCTCTGATATTCTACAACAGGCTAAAAATAACACCAAACTGAAAAAGGTGGAATCGAGATGAAGTGACAATTTAAGCAGAATTTGAACACAAATAACAAAGTTACCATATGATTCTGCTGTTGAGCTAGTTCCATCACCTGCGGACCAGGAGCAAGCTCAGTAGAACCACCCAACAGCGACAACACAGCATCCACCTACGAAATCAATTTCCAAAGTTTGGTTAAGACTAGCAAAAGCACAAAGGTGCAAAAGAGGCAATCGTTACGTGCCCTAAGCCATCAGATGTTATGTTTCAGATGCATCCATCGAGACTTCACACAAATAACAAAAGAGGGACAGAGTAGAATTACCTTGTCAGCACCAACGGCATCAAAAACGTAAACTTGTCCACGGAACGAGATCGTAAGCTGATTCGCCCCTTCCGGTGGCCGAGAAACAAGTAATTCAGAGCCATCGGATCGGTGAGCAACCAATTGAGAGCCATCGGGAATCAAATCGGAGGCAGCACCATAGATAGAGTCAGGATGAGGGATTTCTTCCATATCGTCGTAAGGAATGTGACCAGACGTAGCGGAGGCAGAGACATGGTCTTCACCAGCGGAAGCAGAGGCGGTACCAATCTGGTTATTTGGGATAATCGAATGGCGACCAAACATCGGAAACTGCCAAAAGGGAGAGCTTTTTTTTCACATTGATTGAAGGATATAGAGAAAGAACAAAATAAACCCTAACCCTAAGAGCAAAGGAAGAAGGAAATAGTTGACATCGAGAAGAGCGATTACAGAGAGAGATGGTGATCGGCGCGTGTGGAGGAGGCGAGATTAGGACCGTCGTCGAATTCACCCGACGGTAAAAAAAAAAGGTGACTTTAGGTAAAATCGCAGCACTGCTTCCGAGACGACCCGACGACTCTACTTTACTGGATTTTTAACCAATCACAAATTTCTCTTCTTGTTATTCTTTTTTTTTTTTTTTTTTT
>Ga0041059_1000081_pt1 | contig 50610 bp, 53 predicted proteins | sample AraColnosormetaG_FD_56232 | JGI IMG/M metagenome (GOLD analysis project Ga0041059, IMG submission 56232) | Arabidopsis roots microbial communities from North Carolina, USA - Col MF nosort | ecosystem: Host-associated > Plants > Roots > Unclassified | place: USA: North Carolina | collected...
AAANCAAAAAAAAAAAAAAAAAGAACAAAGAGAGGAGGCTAGAGAGGAGTCGCATCTGAAAAGCTTAGGAACAGGTAGGACTTAAGTAAGTCATATAGAAGAAGTTTGAAGTGAAAATTTGAAGGTAGAGATGCTTTAATGGTAATTGTTTTGCTGTATATTCTCTCTCGGATCTCTTATTCAACAATGAAGCTTACTTTTGAGTAATCTCTTTTCTTTATCCCTTTTGCCATATTGTTAAGTTGATGTCATATTACCACCTCCCACATTGATTCAGTCTTTGCTTCAATATCACTACCACACATGGCTGCATCTTCTGATACAGGAAACCTTGAAGGAGTTAGTGACTTGGAAAACCAAAGCAAAGCAGCAGCCAACGGAAATATCAAACGCTGCCTTTGCTCTTCAGTGACAGTAATTCCGCTCTAGCTAATCGATTCACAGACAAAGAATCCTTTAGAGACATAGTTTTTTCTTATAAAATCTAACTAAAAAACCAAGGATACTAGAGATAACTCGTCATCTTGAAAAGTGCAGGAACAGGTAAGACTTAACTAATATCACACAGAAGAAGTTAATAAGTGATCATCATCTACATCATAGTGAAAATTTGGAGGTATAATTGGTTTTGTTGTTCTAGTGGTTTTGCTTTTATATTCTCTCTAATGACTCTTTTTTCTCTTTCAAACTAAGAATATGTATTATTAAGTTTAAAATGTTAAGAGGTACAAAAAACCATTCGCCATACAAAATGCCTTAAGAGAAGAACAACACCATGGCCCAAGTACTCTTCTTCTTCTTCTTCTTCTTGTTCATGTCCCTAACTTTCGCTTTGTTTCTGTTTAGAGAGATGTCTTGTGATAGAATGTAGGATAATTCTGTGAATATTGGCATGATGTTGAATTATATGAATCAGAAAGGTATGGATTGCCGATCAGGCCAAGACTCGATCTTCTGGAAGTAATCGACAGGCAAGACACCAACAATGCCTTGAGTCAAAATCACTTTGTTGTCTGAAATGTAGAACGCAATCCCATCTTCAAGAGCTTTCTTGATGTGGAGGAAGATGATAACATTTACATTTCTTCTCACGCCACTAATCACTTCACCATCTGTAGGTAATCCACAAGAGAAGTGAACATGCATTCTATTCATACGCTTTAAGCCCGATGCTAAGATGGATTCTAAATTCTTCCTATAAGTTCCATGTACACACACTGGAGCTTCTTCTGGTGACAATATTGGTTTAAGTAACTTCTCTGACTCAACCGTCGTGATTGAGTGGCCTTGATTAGCGCGAATCAAGAGCTCTCCATCCTCATCGATGAGGCTAAACCGTTTTTTATTGTCCCTTGTCACAGCCTCTCTAATTTCATCAATCGTGTGTGAATTTAACTGAATATTTGCACAAGTTTTCAAATTCAGGTTGAGTAAATCTTCAACTTTAACAAAACCATCACCTCTCATGTTCAATCTCAGCTCAGTAGCCATATGTCGCAATATTCTCGTCAAGATTCGTCCAAGGGCATCGATTCTATCCACAAAGATCATTGCATATTAAGGAAAAGCAGCAGCTAGATTCACCCGTTTCACTGCACGTATCGTCCTCAAGTGCTCCTGAATTTGCCAGAAGAGAGCTTTCCCAGAGGAAGGCGTGTAGTTTTTTTCATCATTCAAAACCTGAGAGAGAAGTTTGTTGATTGTTAGATTCTAGAAACCGCGTTGCTAGGGTTTCGAATCACCCAAATTGAAATGAAAAAAAAAAAATTGTGTTCTTGCTTGTCTGTTTATTTTGGTTTATTTACAATTCATTCCGGTTCAATGTTAGGCTTTCATTAACCGATTTAATTATTCTTCCGGTTTAATCAAAAACAATTATTCTTCTTCTTTCACAATCTCTCCTGTGTTATTTACGCCGACTCAAAGAACCCAAAGCTCTTGGAGGAGGTGATCTTCTCTTCTCAGATCATCTTCTACTCTTGAGTATACCCTTCCTTTGAAGATAATTCCTAGTTTGGGACTTATCCTTACTTCTCCGGGATTTCACTTTAATCCACCGAAGAGTTTTGACATCTGAATTGTATTGTTTTGGGTGTGATCCCGATAGAATTCGAGGGTAGGAATCGGAAAGGTACGTTATGAAATTTGATAATTGTGATTTCTGTGACTCGTTATTGATTTTTAAGTAAAAGAACGAAGCTTTGTATATGATATTCGGAGTTCTAGGTTTAATTGAATTGTTGTCGTTGATGTTTTGATGGGGTTTAACTTTTTGAACTAATTGCTCTGAAATTGCTTAACCAAATCAAGGGTTCCTATCAACTGTGTCAAAAGTTTTCTCTTTGTGAATTCCCTGTTTGATGGCTAGGGTTAATAGCAAGTGAGACCATGAATTGCTTTTTATGGTTACTATGTTCATTCTGTTATTCTGAAGCCGATATTATATGTTGCCAAGTTTGTGTGTCACTTGAATTATCTGTTATTGTACAGTTGGATTTGTGAAGCATTTATCTGTTTCTGTGTTTTCGAATTTGCTAAAGCTTTTTAGAGTACTAACTTCTTCTTGGTTTTGCTGCAGTAGGGTGATTTGGTTTAGAAGAAGAAAGAAATGGAGGGTTTTGTCGATCACTACATTGTTCTAGGTTTAGCTTCTGGAGAGGAAGCTCTGAAGCTTACCGAGAAGGAGATTGCAAAAGCATACAAGTTGAAAGCTTTGGACTTGCATCCTGATAAACGCCCTGATGATCCTGATGCCCATGAGAAATTTCAGAGGCTTAAGACATCTTACGAGGTTCTCAAAGACGAGAAAGCCCGGAAGCTGTTTGATGATCTTCTTAGAATCCAGCGTGAGAAACAACATAAGAAATCGCAAGTAGATTCCAAGAGGCGTAAGATGATGTCAGATCTGGAGGAAAGGGAGCGTTCTGCTTTTTCTCCTAATCCTTCCGCTAGAGCTTATGATGAAGAAGAGAGAATCGCTAGGAAGCTTAAGGAGGAGATAGATAGGATACGTGCAAGACATGCGAAGAAGAAAAGTGGTTTCCAAACTCCAGAGAGTAATGTAGATGAAAAGAGAAAAGAAGAAAGAAGTGGTGCTGGAGCTAGTGTTCAACTCGATAAAGAGAGAATGTTGAAGGTTTCTTGGGAAAAAAGTGGTGAAGGGTATACAGCTGGAAGGCTAAGAGAAGTGTTTTCTGAGTTTGGTGAGGTTGAAGATGTTGTTATTAGGAGTACCAAGAAGAAATGTTCTGCTCTTATTGTAATGGCTACAAAGGATGGAGCTGTGAGTACTATTTTACTAAGTTGGTTTCTCTCTTTTTCTTTATACATCAAGAAGTTAAATTGATTCAATTTGTTTTTTGTCTTATAGGTTGCAGCGACGAGGACATTGTGTGGCAATCTTTCTAATCCATTGTTGGTTGTACCTCTTCAGAAAGCAGCCCAAACTGATTTTCTGACGGCTAAGAAATCTGCAGAAGCAGAACCGCAGAGTAACATAGTAGGTGCCGGTCTTCAAGCTTATGAAGATGCCGTCATGCAAAGACTGCTACAGGTATTTTTCTACGCTCCTCAGGTTCTTGCTGATTCATTCGTTTGTGTTTTTTTTTCTCAAGAACTCTCATATTTTACTCTCTTCAACAGGCGGCTATGGACCAGAAAAAGCGAGGGGTTTAAGCCACATGATCAAGAACAAAGCTCCTTCAAGACCAAAGTGATAAAGAATAAAGCTCTGCTTCATGATTAAGAATTAAGCTCCTTATACATTGTTTGTGTACATCCAATCTCATATCAGTTGTTGTTGTAGAATTTAAAATTCTAACTCTTCTCGAAAAAAAAAATGCTTCGTATCATCTTCAGGAGAGCTTTCAATTTGTACCGGAAGTCTTTTTCAAACAAGTTTTTGTTTTGAAGAAAATTTTGGATTTGTATAATATTCCTTTATCTAGTTTCATTTGGAATTCTGTTGTAGATTTCATGTGTTTGTCCATGATTTCACCAAATATCTCATTTATTTGATAATTCAATCACTACAATAGTATAAAAATGTGATGTTTAGAAGATATATGGATTTAAAATGTAATTAAGCACAGGGTTGATGGTTACTAAATAAATAAAGTGGACACTGACAGAAAGTTAGAAACCAAACGAGAGGAGGCAAAGACACAAACTAGAATGCGTATGAAAGAGAATGAAATTTTCCTTTTAATTTTCTTTTCTAAAATGATTCGATGTCTTCATCATATTAGCAGAAAATACATGTGACAAAAATAGTTTCTTGAATAAAAGTAATTTAGGTTTAGGAAAAAAAGGCTATAATTTAAAACGAGCTACAGTTTCTTCGTATGTAAGCGAAGGAGACGTTTTTGCCTTTATTTAGTGCCCTAAGTACTGTACGTAGTGTAGATACATATCTTCATTAAGTAGAAAATTTTATTCATAAAAACTCAATTAACTTTTTTTTTTTCCTTTTTATTGCAGTTTTAAGTTGTAAATTACATTGTTTTTTTTTGCAAAAAGTATGCAATAAAGTATTAAATTAATTAACACTATCGCTACAACTACTTCTTTAATTAGTCTATACTATTAGATATCATATAATTTTATTTCTTAAAAGTTAAAAGAGGCAATATTGTACATTTTGAATGCATTGTGCCTTATTAAACAATTAAATTTATTTAACTTTAATAAAGTTAAAAATAAAAATAAAAATTTGGACTCTGGTAGTATATTACCTGATTAATATATTTGAGTATTTGACCAAATTTATATATTTAGAAAATATAAAAATATCAACTAATTAATAATTCAACTATCAATGAATTTTTTTCCTTCATTCAGTTAAAAGCATTCATGGAATTTGTTTTACTTCCCATTTTTTCATTTGATGTGGACAAAAAATCTGAAATGGAAAGCTATTATTAGCTAATCAATCATTGTCCAAAACTTGGTTTTATTTCTCTCCTAACTCTTGACTTCCCTCTCTCTCTCTCTCTCTCTCTCTCTCTCTTCAATGCCTTCTCCAAGTCAGTTTCTTTCCTCATTCAACAGTTTCTCTTCTTCTTCCTCTGCTTAAACGAAACCCTCAAAGAAATAAAAAAAAGCTCTCAAGAATGGCGAACAAACCAAGAACCAGATGGGTTCTTCCTTACAAGACCAAAAACGTTGAAGACAATTACTTTCTTGGTCAAGTCCTTGGACAAGGCCAATTCGGAACCACTTTCCTCTGTACCCATAAACAGACAGGTCAAAAGCTTGCCTGCAAATCCATACCCAAAAGGAAGCTCCTTTGTCAAGAAGATTACGACGACGTTCTGAGAGAGATCCAGATAATGCATCACTTGTCTGAATACCCCAACGTTGTCCGTATAGAGAGTGCGTACGAGGACACCAAAAACGTGCATCTTGTGATGGAGCTTTGTGAAGGAGGTGAGTTGTTTGATAGAATTGTGAAGAGAGGTCATTACAGTGAAAGAGAAGCTGCTAAGCTTATCAAGACCATTGTTGGGGTTGTTGAGGCGTGTCACTCTCTTGGTGTTGTTCATAGAGATCTTAAGCCTGAGAATTTCTTGTTTTCTTCTTCTGATGAAGATGCTTCTCTTAAATCTACTGACTTTGGCCTCTCTGTTTTCTGCACACCAGGTGTGAATTTGTTCTTGTTCTTCTCTAATTTTGTTCCGTGACTGTGTTGGGGATGTTTATGAGTATCAATTTCGTTACTTGATGAGTCAGTTTGTCTATTAGTAGTACTTTAAAAGAGCACATTGACCCCTTGCTTAAGATCCCATCTTTCAAATGCAGTGACTGTGTGTGGTTTAGCTGAATTAGTTTGATAAGGAGCTCTTGTTTTGGACACACAAATCTTTGTCTTTCAGGAGAAGCATTTTCGGAACTCGTTGGTAGTGCTTACTATGTGGCACCTGAGGTTTTACATAAGCATTATGGTCCTGAATGTGACGTATGGAGTGCTGGAGTTATCCTCTACATTCTCTTATGTGGTTTTCCTCCTTTTTGGGCTGGTATATTTCCAATGCCTTCTTTCTTTATAAATGCATTGTTTCCACCAAGTGCTTACTCTCTCTCGGTGTCTTATTCTGTATCCAGAGAGTGAAATAGGCATCTTCAGGAAGATTTTACAGGGAAAGTTGGAGTTTGAGATCAATCCTTGGCCTAGCATTTCAGAGAGTGCCAAAGATCTTATAAAGAAAATGCTTGAAAGCAATCCTAAAAAGAGGCTAACTGCTCATCAAGTGTTGTGTAAGTTGTCATGTCTGCGAAAGTTGATGAGTTTTTTTTTCTTGTAAGCTGATTCATATGTTCTTGTGTCAGGTCATCCGTGGATTGTGGATGATAAGGTTGCTCCAGATAAACCTTTGGACTGCGCGGTAGTGTCCCGCCTGAAGAAGTTCTCTGCAATGAACAAACTTAAGAAGATGGCTTTACGAGTTATTGCAGAGAGACTATCTGAGGAAGAAATCGGTGGTCTCAAAGAACTGTTCAAAATGATAGACACAGATAAAAGTGGGACTATCACGTTTGAAGAGTTAAAAGATAGTATGAGACGTGTTGGGTCAGAGCTTATGGAATCAGAGATCCAAGAACTCTTGCGTGCGGTAAACTAGCTACTACTCCTTTATTATCAACTTTCACTTTTAACATCTTTGTTGTGGCTGGAAGTAATATCATCTTCTCATTGTGTGTGTGTGTGTTAGGCTGATGTTGATGAGAGTGGAACAATTGACTATGGAGAGTTCTTAGCTGCAACAATCCACTTGAACAAGCTGGAGAGAGAGGAGAATCTAGTAGCTGCATTCTCTTTCTTTGATAAGGATGCAAGTGGTTACATCACTATCGAAGAGCTTCAACAGGCATGGAAGGAGTTTGGTATAAACGATTCTAATCTTGATGAAATGATCAAAGACATTGATCAAGATAATGTGAGTAGTACACAAATGATCTTTACTGTTTGTTTGATGAAGAGCTTGGAAGAAATGTTTATGGTGGTTGCTTTTTTTTTGTAGGATGGACAAATAGACTATGGAGAATTTGTGGCAATGATGAGGAAAGGAAATGGCACTGGAGGAGGGATTGGTCGGAGAACTATGAGGAACTCTCTCAACTTTGGAACTACTCTTCCTGATGAGTCTATGAATGTCTGAAGTACTCATTTTTAGTGAAAATAATTTAGCGACTTTATGGAGCAAAACATGTCATATGATACAACTTGCTGTTTCTGCTTACTCTAATTCTGCTTTTAACAACTCTTAGTAATTGAAATTGTAAGCTCTCAACAATTTGTAGAATTTTCCCATGGATTTTACCATATCTCAGAGCTTTAGAGAAAATGTTGTTTTTTTCCTTTTTCACAAAAAACCAAAGGAGTTGCTTAATAATGTGTCTTGAGGGTTGACATTAAACTTGAACAAAACAATTTCCAAAAGTGAGAACAAAAATAAATTAAGACACTATAACTGAACTGTAATAAAATTTGAAGAAGAGAAGAGATTAGTTTGTTTTCTTGTCTTCTTCTTCTTTCTCAGTGATCAACTTCTTCTCTGCAGTTTCATCCTCACCTCCAAAACCGAACTCGTTCACACGTGTCTTATCCACTGGGTAAACCCACCTTTGGTATAAGTATATCAAGAATATCACATCTGAAACACAGAGAGAGAGATCCATTAAATAAGACTGTTTCTGAAAATCTGAATCGAAATAGAGAGGAATTTGATAGATTTTACTCACCATCTCTGAATACAGAAAGTCGATGTAAAATCGGCATTTTGATGACAAAGGCAAAGAGATCGTCGATAATGGTGTTGAGGAACTTGTAAGTCATCTGTCTCCATGGTAAATGTGCCACTGATTTAAGCTTGTAGTTGATGAATAGCTGAGGACACATCATGATGAAACCTGCACAAAACAAACCCCAAACTCAAAACAGCTTCACAAGAGAGATTCTCAACAGTTATTTTAAGGATGGTGAAGGCTATTACCGAACATGTAGACACAGCTTGTTAGTGAAGATAGTATCCAAGAATACCAGCTCTTGTGGCGTTCATAAGCGAGAGAATATATGGACAAGCCAATGACAAGGAGGAGGAGCACATAGGATAAGAATTTGATGGCAATGTCATCATACTCCTTGGTTTTATTGCTTGCATACGATTCACGATCATGGAACCTCAACCTTGGAATCATTCCACTTCGATCAACCTGTTAAGTTTAAATGTTTACTGAGGTCTACATGCAAAGCAACAACATTAGAAATGTATATATAAGAACTTATAAGTACCTCTATGCGCATGGCTTTCCCTATTTTCCAGAACTCAATGCAGACACCGACTCCGGAACTAGCCAGTATCATCCATGAAGTGTCGTTGTCAAGCAAGTAGAGGAAGATGACAAACTGACAGATAAAGTTCAGTACAACAGACTTTGCAGACAGCCCTTCCATAGATTTATTTTTGTTCCAGAATTGGATATCTGCAGGGTAGGCCAAAAATTAGTAAAATTTCAACAATCATTCCTACAATTGTTAGGAAAGATTTCGGTCTTACTTACCATTTTTGAATGCCAGGAAGTCGAACACTGAATGAAGCATCGAAACAAACATCGTGATCCCCAAAAGATAGGGATTTCCTTCCAAAAACACCTTCTGTAATAAATAAATTACACAACAAAATAATATTTACAAACAGCTCCAGGGAGAAACCAAGAGATATGTAAAGAAAATAATCAATAGTGTCTCTCCACCAACTAGTTTCAAAAGTTAATAGCAAATCATAAGTTCATGGATAGAAGATGGTGATTGACTATAAATAACCAGAATTACCTTTAGTTCGTCAGATTCACCGTCAAGCATGCTTCCATAGCTACGCTGCATCTGGAAAGATTGATCAACTTGCTGAAACAGTTGCCACTTCATCATGCTTATGGGACTTATTTCCAGATTTAGTGGTAGTTCTGAGACTGTCTCATTGACTGGAATGAACTTGTCCCTTAGCAGCCAAAACTCATTGAAGTAAATTGTAGGATAGTAATTTCCTGTGGTCGGTTCTACCAGTAAGTCTGCAAATCTAAAGTTAAGTACCAACATATAACAAATTGGGCAAGTAGACAATCACAATGCCAAAATGAAAACCAAAATAAGAGACGTGACACAACTTTTGACCATTCGAGGACCCAAGAACTTATGATCCAACCTTTTTAAAAAAGAAGTTTAATCCAGCTTATGCTAAAAAAGGCATGCAGCAGTCACATGGATAGTGCCTTCAAATGTTATAGAAAGCATACACAGAGAGAGTTGTGTAAGAAACCAAATAATTAATAAACAGTTCATACTTTCGTCAAAAGAAATTGAAGGATACGAGGAGCAATGTTTGGTGGTACACCATTCTGTGAATAGCTGTCATGAAAGTGAAAGCAGATATTAGTCTACCAGTATGGAGTCATATTAAATTCGATACTGACAGACAGTCAAAGAGAAAAGCAGGCATGCTATGCCATCAAGTACTACTTGTTTAGGTTAATAGTTTTTTTATGAAGGAAGTCAATGCTCTCTCGTGTGATTGCTTAAGGTTATACCCATAATTGATAAGTGTCATTATGTGCCTATGCTTTTTAAGACTCTGCTATTATTTCTGACAAAAAGTAGAATTATATATACATCAACATAGAAAGCGAATCCATCATGATTATAACTTTGTTCTTATTTTAGTCGGCACTGAGTGTTTCTAGAGGCGCAAAAAAAATTATACTACACGAAAAAAGCAGAACCAACTTACTGAGTAAAATCATCAACCAGGTTAATCGTGACATTAGGTTTCCAGAGGGATATCCATTCCACAGGGACCTCTTCCTTGGGATCTGATTTCTTATCTCCAACTTTCTGCGAAGCGCGGTTGGCGTTAGCTCATTACACATCTATTGAACATATTTGAGTTCAAGACAATAACATAACTATATGCAAAGTTTCCTACAGCCATACCTCAACTTCAGGTTCGGATTCATCAGAGTCTTTGGGACTGCCCAAGAGACTCTTCTTCTTATTTTTTTTCTGCTTTGGAAAGTAAGTCGCCACAGCTGAAATAGTGAAAAGACCAGTCCAAATCAGCTATTACAGAAACCGAATAATCAATTGTTGTCCAAAAGAGCCTTACCATGCGTCCTACTAAAACTATTAAGAGGTTGATATTCAGGATCAGTGGGGTCAATGGGAAATCCAGATCGAGCAAAAAAGATATGAGCATACAGACTTCCATTATTCTGTAGTGTCTGCGAACAAAAACAACATAGTAACTCAATGCAGCTTAGTAATAGAATAATATTGGAGGAAGCAATATATGAAAGAAACCAAAATATATTAAAAAGTCAAGCAAGTGATTTTATACCTCAGATGGATAATACGTAAGTGACTTGGTCCTAATACTCTCTGGTGTCCATACAGCATAAGGTATATTCGTCTCATGCCAATATAGCGCACGATCATTGCCAAAGTCATTGAACTTCTCCTGCTCTGATAGATAAAACCACATATCCTGGAGAAAAAACATCGGTCGAATTTAGATTCATGAACAAAAAAAATCTTGAAACCCTAATTCTCCAATCAAACAGTAATCCAACACTAGTCATACACAACTCTAAAGCAGACACTATAAACATGTTTACAGAACTACACACGATTTATTAAAATCCATTTGTAGAAGAAGTATGAATATAAATTGAAGTTCAAATTCATCATCTATAGAACAAAAGTTTACCAATGATTCGCCCTTGTGGAAGAGATTAGTCATGAGCTGAGACGGAGCAGTGGGATCCATAGGTTTCTGCTTAGGAGAAAAGAACTTAGAAGCAAAATACCAAAAGACGGCGATTCTAACGATGCCGGAAATCGTGGAACCAAATCCACGCTGCTGCTGCGGTGGAGCACCATCGGCGCCAGCCGCTTCAGCCACCGCCGCCGTTTGTCCTGCCGGCGGGGCCATAGTTTAACGAATCGAGAAAAGGAGGATTGTTTTTAGTTACGGCGGATTCAAAAGCAGCTGAGATGTGAATTCGCTGAAGGAGATTCTGAGATTTGTAAAAGCAGAGAGAGTTCGATAGAGAGATATTTATGGGATTCTTTATTTAATTTATATTTTTTGTATAAAAATCTGAAAGAAGATTTGAATAAACAAAATATATAAGTGTGATGGAGTCGTGACGATGCTCTTCCAATGCGATTCAAGTAGAAGTGTTTTATGACACCAACACGTCGCTTTAGACTTTAGAACAAAGTAACATTTGCATCTAAAGAACTCTGTATTTTAGATATTTACTATTATTTCCCGAACCTTTAGAAAATAATATTTGTACCCATATATTTTGTAGATATAAAATTCTAAAAACATGATTTTGATTTGCCATTCTGTGATTCACTCTGACGTTTGGTAATATGTCTAACTTTCATATGAAATTTTACCAAAAAAAAACAAAATACTAAGGAAACTTGGTTTTAGTCACAAGAACTTAATGCTTCCTTAGATCCGTCTACTAAAAATTGGAGGATAATAATCTATAATCTCCTTAGATTTGTCCTAGTATTTAAATGGAGTCTCTCAGATCTCCTACTTTCCGACATACCAAAAGCAAAACAAAGAAACTTAGTCTTGTCTTGTGTACCAGACTTTTGTCTCAATCATCTTCATTGTGAAGGCCATGCTTGTACATGAGCTGTTCCAAAGCCTCATCAAATTCTTTCTCCAGATCAAATATCTCCTCGTGATGCCTCTTCTTCATGTCTTCCATCTTCTTCTCTTGATCTTTTATCAGCATCTCCCTCTCTTCCACAAACTCCTCCATCTCTTTCTCTTGAAACTCGATGAAGCTTGACACTTCCTCAGCTCTGCGAAAGAATCAAAACCGGAATAATTCAGTTACTCTTAGGTTTGAAAAACAAAAACGCCAGAGGGATTATGTTAGTTAGTACATATACCTCTTTCGGCAATCGTCATTGCTAGAGGGATTAATGTTCTGCTGCTGCTGGCCAACAACCTTGGCACGTTCCTGCTGCTGCAACATCTCGAAATTCTCCTCCTTTGCGTCTCTTCTTTCATGGATCTGTTTGATTGAATCCATGAAAAACCTGTCGTGTGCATCCATCTTCAAACCACCACAGGTTTTTTGTTGGACAATATAATCAAAAATGTGAATCAGTAGGTAATACAAAATGTCAAGTTTGTGATTTTCTAGGAAAAATCATACCTCTTCCCTGTTCTGTTCATGCTGCATCTTAGTTCTCTGTCTCACGATCCGATTATCCTCTGCAGTTCTACGCAGCTTCTCGCTCATAATTTCCAGAGATTCCTCAAGCACCTTGGCGTGCTTGTTCTGTTTTGAGAGCTTGTTCTTAAAGTAGTTCAGCTGCTGATTGTCCTCAGAGATCTGCCTCAGCTCCTTTACAACCATCTCTTGGTATGATTTCAACTCGAATTTCAGCCTTGTTTTGCCTAATGAATCATAGATATATACATAACAGATGCATTAACACGGACCAACAAAACTTTAAATTCCAATGACAAAACTAAAAGCATATATCAAATTTCTTTGGGGGAGAGAACCTTGAGAGTGTTGATTGAATATGTCCAGATCTTGCTTCGTTGCAAGGAAGCCATACAGTTGGCGAACACCTCCAGAAAACATACTGCGCTTCTGACCCCAGGCAATTCTATCTAACCCCATCTCAGCTAACTCCCGGTGGAGGCGTTCGGCCTCCAAATAGCCAGTGGCACTGCTCTCAAACATCAGAACACTCATCCCACGATGGCCCTGTGGACCATAGGAATGGCGTGCTCTAAGAGCCTCATACTTGTCGAAGTATTCCAGCAGCTCTTGGTTGCCCATGCCGAGCCACTACAATGTAACATTCTAAGATCAGTAGAATGCAAGAGAAAAATTAAAGAAGTAAAAGACAGAAGAATTCCACCTTATCGTTATCGTCCTTATCCAGTCTAGTATTCATGATGATGACCATTGGAGGCCAGACAATTTCATAATCCTTTTCATCCTCACCCAAACCCTTCCACTGCCCATAAATCTCACCACAAGGAATGACAGATGCGCCTCTCATCTGTAGATCCTTTTCTAAAACTTCAGCCAATTCTCTATGGAGCTTAACTCGCCTAGCTCCTTTTGTCCTCGCATGAGCTAGTAGAGGGTGCAGGTTATACCAATCGATGGCACCAGGTCCGTTCTGACAAGCTGGACAATGCCACTGCCTCTGTGGTTCATTTATCTGCTCGATCGACAAGCTATCCAAGCTGCCAAAGAACTTTTTGAACCACTTATTCTGCTTTCGTGATCCATGGCTCTTTTGACTCACATCCGAGTCATAATCATCACTTGCAAGGTCGTCATCAGAATCATCCAAAGCATCGGAATCATTCTCTTCCTCAGAAGCATTATCCACATCATCCTCCACGTCAGGAAACTCCTGCACAGCTGTGTGCTGAGCAGAACCTCCTCTTGCCTGCCAATTCCATCCTCCTTCCAAAGGAGGGCGAGATACAGGTGGGGGTGCCACAAAGTTGTTATCATACTTTCTGCTCAACGCTCGTCCCCGACCAGATATGTTAGCTTGAATGCCCCGACCATTGCCGTTACCTCTCCCGGATACATTGTTTCCTCTCCCAGATACGTTGCTACCTCTCCCTTGCTGCTGACCACCCCAAGCTCTAGGAGGATTCGAATTCTGAGAAACCCAAGTTTTTCCAGAAGTGTTTCCTGGTTTGTTCTTGTTCTTCTTGGAAATGACCTCCCACTCTCCTCCATCATCTTGTGAAGAAGCCAGTCTCGTCCCTGCCAAACCTTGAACCAACTGTTCAACCTCAGGCCTATAACCACCCTGAACGTTCTTTTCCTTAGACATTGGACCAGCCCTAGAACTCATTTTTACAACCTATAGCCACCAAAGAAACCCACAGTCACTACCAAAATCTCAAAATCCACACATGAACGTGAAGTTATAACAAGCCAACAACGCATAGGCTCAAAAAACAAACATCAAAGCACAAAAGGTAGATCAATCCGATTTATATGAAACAAAAACCAAAAAACGAAGGATTTTTCACAGTCAAATACTCCGATCAGCGACTAAACGGTGAAAGCACAACAAAATGAACAAAAACAGTAAGACGCAGGTATCGTTACCTAAGAACTATAAAATATAGGGAAAAAAGTAACCCATAGCACAAAAACCTTCGAAATCGAGAACATTAGGGCAATTTTTCCAGCGAAGAAAAAGAGAAATCGAGCACAGAATGCATGCGGTGAGGCGATCGGAGGCTCTAAGGCAGAAAACTTACAGAGTAAACGACGGAGAACGTAAGTTTAAAGCGCCGGAGAGTGAGAGTAGTGAGTCAGGACTCCGGAGGAAGAAAATAAACTGACGAAGAAGAGACAAATGAGGAAGCTTATTAAGCTCTAAAACGGCCTCGTTTTTCCGATTCTGGACTCCAAATTTTCATTCAGTTTGATTTTGTTTTCATTTTTGTACCTTTTTTTTTCCTTTTTCGCTTAACTTAATTGTTCCCACTATTAATTTATTGCTACGAACATGACTTGCTTAATTTTTGTTTGTTTGTCAACGTAAACATGTCTTGCTATTTTTGTATTTAATATAACTTTCACCTTATTAAAAATGCACAAAAAGTAGATATATAATTTTTACTTATATTTTGTTAGGTTTACATTTTTTGAAAATGTTTACAATGGAACCATACTGAAATTATTGTATTAAGGTTATATATAACTTATAAAACTCAAAATAATCATAATATTATGTACTATAAAAGTTACATACTATGTAATTGACAAAATTTTATATAATAGAGAAATATAATTAAATTCTTTTCTTGTATTATATATGTATATAGAAAAAATAATATGTTATATATCATTTAAGCGAAAAAAATTATTGTTTTAAAGATATGATTGAAATGTTTATATAGAAAACAATCACAAGATTATTTACTAAAAGCAAATCACAAAATAATTGACCAACCTATATAGAATAAACGAAACAAAATGTGTTACGTATCATTTGTGTGATTGGCAGTTACGTTTTATATTTTTGATTAAAACATTTTTAGAAAACAAACCACGAGATTATTTACTAAAAAAATAAATCACAAGTAATTGACCAACTTAAATATAGGAAACAAGAAAAAAAAATACTATGTTACAAATTATTTGTGTGAGGAGTTGTTATCTATATACACATTTTAGTAGATATTTTTGAAATAAATCATGGATTTGACACTTATTTACAATAGAATGTTATTGTCTTAAATTCTTAAGATTTCAAAAAATTATTAGAAGAAATTAACAAAACGATTTATATCATTAATTCTCTCTTATATTTTTCGATTAATTGTTAATTTCCTAAAATATCTATACCTAGTTTAAACATAATATATATTTTCTTTCAGTTTTAGTTAATCTTATATTTATAGAAAAAAATCTAGTTATTTTTTTACATATATCAATTGCATATAGTTGTATGATATAAAGAAAAGAAACAAAATAATATGTTATATCTGATAAAATCAACAAAAAAAATAGCTATTAAAATGGGAAGTCAACAAAAATTAAGTGAGTAAAATAAAATAAAAAAATCAACAAAAATAGCGAATTAGAAGCAAAGTTGAGGATTGTTGGCATTTTTTGAAAGTTCAAGATATTTTTGACATATTATTTTTGTCAACCACTCATTAATTAAAGGGCCTTAATTAAAACCTTAATGGATGTGTAAATTTTTAAAATAAGAAAATAAAACCTTAATGGATCCAACAATTGGGCTAAGTTTATTTTAATTTAAAATAAGCCCAACAACTAAAGCCTTTTCTTCTTTTCTCCTCCTACGAAGAAAAGTGTCTCTTTCATTTTTCAGTCTCACACATTGCGTAATTTTGCAGAGAAGATCCAACCATACTTCAGTTCTACTGTCACAATTTGAGAAGAAGAAGCGTGAGATCTGATCACTAGAACTAGGAAGAAAGAGCTTAGACTACAGAAAGAGGACTTACAGAGATGGATAAAATGAATCAGGCTATTGAGAAGATGAAGATGTTGGTTGGTATGGAGGTTGAAGACGAGCAACAAGCTGCTGATGAAGAAAGCTCGCTCTCATTCATGGAAGATCTTAATCGCAATTGCGCTTTAACTACCAAACAGGTTCTTAACTTCCCCAGATTCTTCGATCAAGTCCTCTGAATTTGGTAATTTTTGTAATTTCACATGCGGACTAGGTATTCGTCCAATTAGAGAAGTTAGGCTCGTAAGCTCACTGAGGTAGAAATGTAAATGAGTTCCTATTGAATGCATATGATGTGATCAATAACATACAAGAGATTTTGAGATAAGTGTTTAGCAGTTCTATGATTTTTTGGAGGAGAAGGATTATAAAATTCCATGTGGTATGATAACAGTTTGATTAATAGGACTAAGTTTTGGCTTGCTACTACAAAAAATTAGGACGCTACTTGGATTTAGCTCCTCTATGAACCTGTAGTGTTGTCTCGTTTACAAGAATCTGTTAAATTATCTTGAATTGGGTTTGTCTTTGGCTAATATCTCGTTTTTTTTGTTTATGAAAACAGAGATTTTATGGCTTTGCAATTTGCTTGTCAGCAGGTTTGACCTGTACACTTTTGGTAAGTATAACTCTCAAGTCTTAGCAATGTTAGAAAGCACTATCCTTATTTCTGCATTGAAAGGAATCATTTGATTGGTTTAGCTGTATTCTTCTTCTGTACTTTGGGTTGTCTTAGCTCTTTTACTGGTGATATAACTCTTTATCTCTTATTTGTTTGACGATGCAGTCGATGCTTGTTTTCTTTAATCCGGTCAAGTTTGGCATCACATTCACTCTGGGAAATTTGATGGCACTCGGGAGGTTCGTATTGGAATTTTGTGTAGCTTCTTGTTATATTGCATTGGTGTCGCAATTCTGTGTGTACAGTATTTCTCCATTTTTCTCTCTTTGTTCCTGGATTTTAAGTTTCATGTCACTTTTGTATGGCAGCACAGCATTCCTTATAGGCCCACAGCGGCAGGTGACTATGATGCTTGACCCAGCTCGTATCTACGCTACTGCATTGTATCTAGCAAGCATTATCATTGCCTTGTTTTGTGCTCTTTATGTAAGTGGGGTTTCTCAATTCAAAATACTGGATGCACAACATTGCTTATGTTCAGTTAAAACTAGGTAGTGAAAATGCCTTGTTGGACTAAATATAATCTGTCATCATCTTTCTGTACAGGTTCGCAACAAGCTTCTGACACTGCTGGCTATCATTCTTGAGTTCACTGGTCTAATTTGGTATGCTAAAACTTGCTTTCAAGCTCTTACATTTTTATCCTAACTTTCTTAGTAATACAATTACATGATATATACTCTTCGAATAGTATATTATCCCGAGTGGACCTAATGCTCCTTATACGGTTTCTGAGTTTGTCACAAAAGCTGTCAACATTCATCTTGGAGAATGAATCCCTTGTGTTCTTTAAAACTGCAGGTATAGCTTGAGCTACATCCCTTTTGCAAGAACCATGGTCTCAAAGATCTTCATGACTTGTTTTGACACCGAGTTTTAAGCTACAGTTTACACACATCAGGTCAAAGATTTCTTGTTCCAAAACCTTGATGCTCTGGCTGAACGATTGGTCAATCTCCTCCAAATGTGTTCAAAGCAGGACTTGTTTGATGCACCGGTAACGTGCCATGCCCTTTATGGCTTATAATTGCCTCTTTACATCAAGTTCACGTCTTCACAAATCCTAGCACAGTTTTTTGTATATTTGCTGTGGAACTTAACGTAGATTTGGATGTTATTGCTGTTTGCTACAAAATTAAGATGTTAACTTCACTTGTTTTAGTTTCATTGTCATGGTTACGCTAAAGACTTAATCCAGGAGGGAAATTGCATATTCTTATCAAAAGCACTTAACTTGAAAGTTGCAGCATAAAATCTAAAAATGGGAGGAAAATAAAATCTGAAAATAATATGCAAAGAAATAGAAATCGATCCCTGCCCTTAACGAACGAAATCACATAGTACAGTACAACCTTGTAAAAAGCTAGCAGATAAAAAGAGAACATTCAGTAGAAGCCAAAGAGATGCAGAAGAACAAAGCTCAATGACTTGAAGCGGCTGGAGAAGTAAGCTCTCTAGAAGACAACAGTGTCGAGCATAGTGCCTAGTGTCTGAACAATGTTGGATGACATGAGGTTCGAGACATGTTCTTCCAGATGCTTCTTTGCATCTTGTCTTCCCACATTCACAATTGCCAGCTTCTCTGGTGACAACTCGTCCTCCTCTTGAACCGCCTTGTTATATTTAGCAGCCAAGCTCAACATCTCCTGTTAAACAGGAGATAATGAAAATGTCAATGAACATGATTGTAGAATATGCTTGAACAGATAAAAACATAACCCTGTGTTTCTTTACCTGGACCGTCTGTTCGTTGGTCTTGGAGTGGGTGTCAAAGCGTCTTAGCGTCAGACCATCTGTCCATTTCTTCTTGTGGAGGTTGAGTAACATCTTCTCCTCAAGCTCGTTCTTCCTATAGTTGATTGCTATTGAGTAATAGTGTCTGTTCAACCCGTGAATCAAAGCCTGCATAGTAGTATCCAAAAGTCAGTATCAGAGAAAACCTTTGATTTCGTTTCAACTTAAAAACAGGACACATTCAGTTAGTGATAATCACCTGGATCGATGGTTTGTTCAAGTGCCCAAGGTTCGATGTTGTTTGACGGGGTTCCTGCCCAAGCATAATGGTCTGTGGATTTATGGAGCGGAACGCATCAATCACCACCTTTCCTTTCACACTCTGAATCGGATCTACCACCACTGCTACAGCTCGCTGATTCAAAGCTTCAAAACTCTACAAAAGCACACAGATATTCACAATGAACATATATAATACAAAGTGAATCACAACAGGGTATAGAACACAATGAGTAACATTCTATTTAGTTTTTTGAGCCATCAATAAAGCAAACAACAAATTCTCAAGTGCAATTCACAAATTGATAAGTATGCAAACAGAGCAAACAAAACTCTACCTGTTGAGTATTAATGTCAACCCCAGAAAGCCAGCAGCCGAATCCAGGATGTGAATGATACCAACCAACCACCATCTCAGGTCTGAAACAAGATACAAGAAGAATCAGATCCAAAACCTAAATAGGAAACCTCACTTAAGCGTAGTAAATAGGTTTAGAGAAGAACTAGTTACCTTCCGGTCTGTTTAAGCATGTCGAGCATATTAGTCTGGAAAACATGATCAACAGCTTCAACACTAACACCAGTACCACTCTGAGGCATCGCAAAAACATCCACAACCCTAACAGTGTATTCATCCACAAACTCTCCAAGCATCAATCCCATGACTTCCATAGGAACACCAGCTCTTCCTGCAATATTCCGATCAATTTTCATTAAATCTCTACTCAAATCCGCATTTTGAATCTCAGAAACAGATCGAATAAAACCCTAGAGTTCCAGAGCAAAAGAGGACGAGAGTAAAATCACAGAGAACGAGACAAAATCATAAAACCCTAAGCAAGAGAAGACTAAATTAGAGCTTGGGTTTGGATTGATTACCGTGCTTAAGCATCTTGAGGAGAGCGAGAGAAGAGATGTAAACCTGCTCCGATGTATCGAGAGTCGGAGAATCAGGCGATGCGTGACCTAAACCGCCACCAGCTCCGAAGATTCTCTGTAGTCTCTCCATAATCAGATGAATTGATTAGTCGTCTTCTTCGAAAGTTTGTTCTTCTGGGTTTTTGCTACAAGAATGGGATCTTATAAGAAAACCTTTCTCAGTTTTCTTTGTTAACAAGACAGACGAAGATGGATCGAATTACTCGATTAGGCGACACTAATTACATATAAGTCCTTCAATATTTCCTTTTATTTATTGTAACCAATAATTCACCAAATTTCCAAATCATCCCCAAAAATAAAAGTTAATAACCAATTTGAATTTCCATATTTTTTTTGTCAAAATTTTAAATTTCATTACAATGCAAATCATGTCATTGTGTTAATATTGTTAATTCGGTTGCATAATATAAATCTACTTTACTTAGAGCTTATAGTTTTCGTTTTATGTTTAGACTTCTGGCTAGTGTATATACAATAACTAAACATGTAAATATTGAACTGTTTTCCAGACGGATTTTATTTGGCACCTTGAAAGTTCACAAGATCAATGAAAGAAAAAAGGAAAACGACTCCGTTTCAGTCATGATCAAAGGTTCTCCAACAAAACCTCACAGCTCTAGACCGAAATCAAACTCTAATGGATGGGAAAAAGAAGAATCCTTTTTGAGAGCAGGCAACATTTTCCAAACGAAACTGTAGAGAGGTTTCAACTCAAAGATCAGGCATGCCCTTTCCAGTTTTAGCATCATATGTCTGCTCCCAGACAAACTCCATTGGTGTGTCCTTAGGGCCAGCTGCAAAGAGAAAAGTATGAATCCTTCTATAAGAAAACCGCTACTATCAAGTTTGTTGATTATGTTGATAGCAAACGAATTATGTTGATTCTATGTTTATCTTATAGCCGATCTATGATTATGTTTTTTTCTCAGATAGCTAACAGACTTCCACTATATATTTCCAAAATCCAACGTTTAAAGAGATATTGAGCTTCTATGTACCAGTTGTGGGTCGCGGCGTTGCCCTTATCTTTAGAATCTCTGGTCGGGGAATTATGGAACCAGATGTGCCAGTGCCTCTGGCTACTCTTACTTTTGTTCCATCTTCTAGGTATTTTACACCAACCTTACAAGGCCTCCTGTGGTAGAAAAGATAATAGATTAATAAGTGATCTCTCGCTTGAGCAAAAGAGTAATTGGAGACAGTAGTGCAGAGTGAAATCATACCCAGTGACAGGATCAACAACTTGGACATTTGAGGCGTGAAGAGGAGCCTCTACAGTGAAAATTCCACCTTCGTGATCAGGGCCTCCCTTTATATGTTTCTTGATCTGAGAACACAGGAAAAAAAAAGCATCAGCGAAAAACATATACAAGCTTCAGTGAGTAGACAAAGACTATCCCAGCAGCAAGGTAGAACATCCAAAACGATAACAGTTTCAAGATAAACAATTCAAAAGAATTGTGTAGCGAAATCCATGGAACTAGAGTCGCTTTGTGATTTAGTAACCGTCTACTTGATGCTTGGATTAAAAAAATGAGAATCAAATGAAAATTGATAACTCTATGGTTGGTGTTGAGCTAGTGATATGATATTGATTCAGTACTAGTTCATACTCTACAAACCAAATCAAGAACAAAAAAATCAAAAAATGAACTTGTACATTCATTCTCTAAATGCATGAGACAGAGCGAACAAAAGATATCCAGAACAAGACTATCTCACCAGATTCTTCCCTTCAACGATGACACGATTTTGGGATCGAATGACACGCTTTATGGTTCCAGTCTCACCCTTATCTTTCCCACGAATTATCATTACCTGCACATAAAATCATACCCCAGAAACAACAGATCAAAAATGAAACCAAACTAATGAACACCACAAGAAGAACATGAGTGGTGTACTCACATTGTCTCCTCGAAGTATCTTCCAGTGTCTGATGAGTTTCTCAGCAGCTTTCCAGCCCATAGCTGCTACTCTCTTTGAGAATAATCCTAAAAATTACATCACAACAAATTCACGTCTTTCTTCTAACAAAAAAAACAACGAGAAACGGAAAGCATGAAGAATCCAAATCAAAGAAATTGAAAATGGCAGGGCCAATTTCGAGGGTTTTCAACTGCGGAAAGCCACCTAAATTAGGGTTTTTTCACGTCAAAGATACGCAACCAAAAAATTTATACATAATTCCGATCTAATTCGAAAAGGGAGAAAATTGATGATTAGAAATGATATCGCCGAAATTGACAATTAGGATGCGAAAACAAGTTTGGTCTAATAGAAGAAGCTTGCCTCTGAGAATTAATCGAGAGATCGAGGAAGAGGAAACCAATGGAGTTGAAGCTTTTTTGTTTTCCGCCGACGGTGCAGGCAGCGTTAACCACGGTGGCGAAGAAGTCGTCAGTATTTTGATTGTGAGTGTAAAAAAGATAAACCCTAAAACCTCTCATGTCTTCAAACATTAAAACGACACCGCATTCGCAATTTGGCCAAAAAAATTATAAGTCACTAACTAATTAGGTATTAACGATTTTAATTAATTGGGATGAGACGATATATGCTCTGTTTTCTTTTCTTTACTAGAGATGCACTGTTGATGTATTATTAGAGACCAAATTTTTTGTATTCCGATGTGTTAGAAGTTCACATTTTTATATGGTTTGAACTTGGAAGGTAACTACGGGATTAAATATGCCTGGATTATATCGTGTATCTAAATCATGATGGTGTAAATTCGTTCTTGTTTTGCTTTTTGCTTTGAATGGATGTTGTAGTTAGTGCGGACTAATCCGTAGCGGTTTAGTCCATACCATTTTTGGGTCGGACAACAAACCGATGCGGACTTAGTTTAAAGACTGTCCGCAGTTAGTCCGATGCGGTTGTCTTCTATTTTTTTTAAGTATGTACTATTACGGATTATAATTTATGAATGGTAAATAAAAAGCGGTCCGGTCTATAAACGGTTTTGTCTGTTTGGACCGCTGTAATCATTCAAAGTTTGTTTTTACAAATTTACCCATGACCACTGTTGAATCTAACATAGAGAAGAATTGAATGAGATTGAAAATTAGTTGATGCAGGTTTCTGACATTAGAAATTACTTGCCTCCTGCAACATGTACATTGATTGAATCTACTTGCTCTTATGTGACTCCATTGCGTTGGCCATGTGACATGACTTCATCGACATTCAACACTGTAGTAGAAGAAAACTAGTGACTTAAACCTTAAGCCAAATCCAAAATATTTGAGATTTTTTTCTATTTTTACGTTTACGTGTTTCCTTGAAACGATTATTTTCATTAGTTGTTCTAACTATAAACGTCAATAAAAACATAGAAAATTACAGCTGGCAGAATATTTCTTAGCCTATATAGACGAAGTAATAACAGCTTACAAATTCACTGTACTCTTCCACCAAATCCATTAATCATCATCTTTTCTTCACAGAGAGGAAAAAAAAAAAATGGCGACAGATTCTCAACCAAACCAAAAGCTAACGCTTCCGTTAAAAACAAGAATCGCTCTCACCGTTATCTCCACCATGACCGATAACGCTCAACGTCCTGACGGAACTATCAACCGCCGTTTCCTCCGCCTCTTCGATTTCCGTGCTCCTCCCAATCCTAAACCCGTCAACATCGTCTCCACCTCCGATTTCGTCGTGGATCAATCCCGTGATCTCTGGTTCCGATTGTACACTCCACATGTCTCCGGCGATAAAATCCCCGTCGTTGTTTTCTTCCACGGCGGTGGTTTCGCTTTCCTCAGTCCTAATGCGTATCCTTACGATAATGTATGCCGGAGATTCGCTAGGAAATTACCTGCTTATGTCATCTCCGTTAACTACCGTCTCGCTCCGGAGCATCGTTATCCTGCTCAATACGACGACGGTTTCGATGCTTTGAAGTACATCGAGGAGAATCACGGTTCGATTCTTCCGGCGAACGCTGATCTCTCGAGATGCTTCTTCGCCGGAGACAGTGCAGGTGGAAACATCGCGCACAACGTCGCGATTCGAATTTGTCGCGAGCCGCGGTCATCTTTCACCGCCGTGAAACTCATCGGACTTATCTCGATTCAACCTTTCTTCGGCGGAGAAGAGAGAACGGAAGCGGAGAAACAACTCGTCGGAGCTCCTTTGGTTTCACCGGACCGAACAGATTGGTGCTGGAAAGCGATGGGATTAAACCGGGATCATGAAGCGGTTAACGTCGGCGGACCAAACGCGGTTGATATATCGGGTCTGGATTATCCGGAGACGATGGTGGTAGTAGCTGGGTTTGATCCGTTAAAAGATTGGCAGAGAAGTTACTACGAGTGGTTAAAGTTATGCGGTAAAAAAGCAACGTTAATCGAATATCCAAACATGTTTCATGCGTTTTACATTTTCCCTGAATTGCCTGAGGCGGGTCAGTTAATTATGCGGATTAAGGATTTTGTTGATGAGCGCGTGGCTTCGCTCTCCGCTTAATCACCTTCGCTAATGATGGATATTTAAATTAGCTCAATGAATAATAATGTATTAAGCTCTATGCTTGTGTCTTGTTTAGTGTTTTAAAAATGGTGTAGGTCGATCTATTTTCATTATTAATCAAGTGTTCAACTTTAAGTGAATGTTTGGGTTGGTTATTAAACTTGTTTTAAAGCTTGTGAGACGTGGGGTTTTTGTACTTGTAGTAAAATACCAATGTTGGTTTCATTATAGACTATAGTCAGGTTTGTTGTACTTATTATACGAGTGGGGATACAAAACAATGGAATTGATTATTTGTACGGTGAGATTCAACAATACCGGTAGGTGAGTGACTATGTCTATCCCTTAAGTTTGGTGAAAAGTGAGCCACATTTAATGCATTTCTAGCAAAAGATTTAACGCCCATACGACTCTTATTTATTACTATGAGACTATCCAAAGCTCTTATTTAATGTATAATGTAAAGGAAATGTATTATAAGCTTGTTGAATTGTGTAATCTATATTTGAAAAAGTTACATTAACATTGAAAGAAACATGTTTGTTAAGTGTGAATTTAAACAAAATTTCTTTGTAAATTGTAAATGTAAATGCTAAACCCAATCGGAAAGGAAACCTTTTTGTTTGTGTTTGCGTTTGACGTGTACGTTTTCACATAAATAAACCATTTCTCCGATAAGTATACACTGAACATTACATATTTTATCTGATTAAAATAACCTAGCATTATTGATCGTTGAAAGCCTAGCTCGTATTTTCACACCTTATTGGCTTATTGGTTAACTACTAATGAGTGATGTGACAACGTTTAATATATGTGTTACAAGTATTTAAATGATTTCTTACGTAAGAAGAAATGGTTAAGTGACTCATTGGATCGTCCGTCTTTTGTCGACCAATACATCATTCGTGTTTTTCGTAGTCTTAAATATGTGAGAAGACTTATGTTTTTAACCCATACCTTTCACTAATTAGGTGAACTGTTCGTCTCTTGGAGATACTGACAATTAATTTTAAAAGGAGGAACGAATTAATATGGTTAGAAATGCAACTATAGTCACGTGTCCAATCTCATAAAAGATATGGTTTTTTTTCTTCTTCTTTCTAATATCATTACTAGGTTTGCACGTTTAGAAGTTAATCAAATTGTGTTTTGTTCTTGATTACTTTCGAAACTTTTTTTTCTCTACCTTTGTATTTTTCTTCTTCTAATACTTAGGTTATGCATTGATTCACAAATGATATGATTTCACTATTCTTGTAAAGATTATTAGTGAAAACTGTTATACATGAATGTTTGTAAAACCTCGGAGGCCGATTTATGATCGAATTTTCATTGTTGGTGGAGCTTAAGGATGATTTAATGAGTTAAGTTGGTTTTATGTAACTCTAACTATAGCGTAAACCCTAAAGGCTTAAAGCTAAAGAAAAACAAACTGTGTTCTGCTTTTAAATCACTAATATGGGCCGTTAAGGCCCACTAAGAGTACGTATGAATCCAATAATGGATGGTTGACCAATGACCAGTCATACAAAGAAAATTAAAAAGGTCAAAATTTACCAAAATCTCGACAAAGGGCAATTTCGCAATTAAATGCAAATCTGCAGCGTCTCTTTCTCTCTCTCCGCCGGCGAATTTCTATTGCTTCCTTCTCCGTCAATTTTATCACCGACCGTCTGTACTCTCCGACCACATATACACCGTGACTGCTCGAACCATTGGCCTTAGGTTAGTCAACCCTCTTTAGCTTATAAAGTCAATTTCTTTTTTCCGTCAAATTTTGGGTTTAGAATTAAAGGATTTGAATTAAAAAATTTCCAAACAGTGCTTTTGTGTTATGTTGAATTGCAGAAATGGGTTGATTTGTCTTGTCTGGGTTTAATTTGAATGTAGAATCGAACTCCGTTTGGAACTGGTTTGTTGAATGTTGTTCATTGAGAAATGGTTGTGTGTGTTTGTTTTTATGTTTTGAAGCTCCTGAGCCACCCTTAAGTACCTTAAAGACTGAAACTTTGAAGTATCACTTTGATGGGGAAGTGAGAGATGATCACTAGTTCGGTATAAAGATGTCATGGATGAAAGGTAAATCATCTGGTTGGACTGCGTTTGATCTCAAGCAGAGACAGAAACAAGGTCTTGAAAGTGAGGTCGAGGGTGATCCATTCCCACCTGTTTCAACTAGTGTTAATGCATCCTTTGGTGTAAGAGGACGGTTGAGAAGAAACCATGAACCTTCTGAAAAGTCTTTTTCGTCCGTGCTCTTGCCTCCTTCGAGATTTCCGGCATTGACAGAGAATAAGGATTGCGGAAACCAAGAACGAGGGGGTTGTTGTAGAAGAAAGCCGGACACTTTGAGTCTCCCGGTAAACAGTCATGATTTAGCCTTCACGAAGCTGAAGGAAATGAACAGCTGGGCGGATGATAACTTAATAAGGGATGTATTGTTATCCACAGAGGATGATTTTGAAATGGCCTTAGCTTTTTTGAAAGGAATGGTTTCTTCTGGTAAGGAGGATGAGGAGCCAACTTCAAAGATTGAGGGGTATTCATCCGATAACAGAAGATCGGAATATAGAACATTTGAGAAAACAGTTACAAGTTCGGTGAAGATGGCTGCAAGGTCCACATTTGAGGATGCTGGCAAGTATGATCTGGAAAATAGTGATGGAAGCTCGTTTCTGGTCAATGCATCTGACAATGAAAAGTTCCCTGATGATATTTCTGAACTAGATAGTATCATTCAGCGGCTTCAGTCCATTCCGATAGAACCTGAATGGGAAGAAGATGATCTATACTTGAGTCATCGAAAGGATGCGCTGAAAGTGATGAGGTACACAAAGGCTTAAGTCCTTTTTATACTGTGTTGTTGTCAATTGTCATATTGATAATCATATTTCGAACTTAAGTTTCAAACTTTATGCTTAAATTTACAGCTACGAGTAGTCAGTATCTCATTTCAAACTTTCTTATCTTCGAAGATGAATATGTATCATCAGCTATTGAGAAATTCCTTCTTTGTTAAACAGATCAGCCTCAAACCATTCAAGAGCTGCCCAAAATGCTTTTCAGAGATATGATCATGCTTCTGCCAAGCAGCATTCAGATAAAGCAAGAGAGGACTGGTTAGCAGCTGAGAAGCTAAATGCTGAAGCGGCCAAGAAGATCATAGGTATAACAAATAAGGATAATGACATATGGAAGTTGGACCTGCATGGTCTCCATGCCACAGAAGCTGTTCAAGCCTTACAAGAACGTTTGCAAATGATTGAAGGTCACTTTACTGTGAACCGTTCAGTATCACCAAATAGAGGTAGGTCAAAGAATGCAGCTCTGCGATCTGCATCACAAGAGCCTTTTGGTAGATTAGATGAGGAAGGCATGCACTGTCAAAGAACTTCTTCTAGAGAACTGAGAAACTCATTGCAGGTTATAACAGGTATGTCGATTTTCTGTTTATGAAGCATCAAGTGAACTGATGTTTCCATGGTTTTAAGTATAATAGGAGGTTCACACATAAATCTGTGACGGTGATGTTCTATGTCCATTGTAGGTATTGGTAAACACAGTCGCGGACAGGCTTCACTTCCTCTAGCCGTGAAGACATTCTTTGAAGATAACAGGTGAAGATCACTCTTTGATCTTCTGTTTCATATCTTTGTCAATCATTAGTATAAATAACAAGCTGAGGAATGGGATGTTGGATTGCAGGTATAGGTTTGACGAGACAAGGCCAGGAGTTATCACAGTGCGGCCTAAATTCCGACACAGCTGAAAATTTGTTTGATCTCAAACTTAGCAAATACTTTTGTGTTACTTCATTGTTGTTGTATCATATCCCCTTAAGACTTGTCATATCATTCTTCTTTGTAACATAGTCAGGTTGGCCAATTGTTTAGTGTACTCAAAAGGTCGATAAAATAGAATGTAATGTGGAAGAGCAGTGGTATTTGTAGTGAGATCAAATGTAACTTAAGTGGGGCTTTTATATAAACAAAGATTGATTTTTTTCTCATGAATAATTTGTTTCCCTTCTACAAGGTCTTTCTCACAAAAGACCGTTTAGACCGTTTACTTTAAAAAAACCTCTGTTTCACGCTAATCTATCCACACAGACAACAAAACTCAATTTATTTCATATTTTGAGCGATGAAGAACACAGATCGAGGAACCTCATTTATGTCTTCTCGCGCCTCTTTACATATTCCTTTTCCTTTACTCTTTCCTCACTAGCTTCAGAGCTTCTGCTCAAATACAACAACATACTTCACCAATCTTAAAACCCTTTTTTCCTCTTTGCAGAGCCTGCAACGAAATAACAAACCAAAAATAATCAAGTCTTTGTATACTTAAAACTGGTCTTCTAGAGATTGTAACGAGAGTGATAAAATGAATTGTAATGCTTTGAAGAACACTACCGTCTTGATAAATGATCTCAGGGTGAGTACTATTTCATCTCTTGAGCTGCCAAAGATAACAGAAGATTAAGTTATGGTCGACTTCCCTTCTTGAAAGAAAGTTAAGTTTTCTTTACCTGATGTCTGGCCATTCATTATCTACTCGTAAGCAATGTTCACTACCATCAGAACCAATGATAACAAGTTCTGCAGGTTTCTCAAACGGAATTTTTACCTAGAAAGGTATCACAAGAAGGATTCATATATTAGTTCAAAACTTGTTGCCTTCCAGACTTTTCACAGACAAGCGCAGTAGACAAAAAAGGAGACAGAAACAAATAAAGCAAAAGTCTTACAGCAGTAGAAGCTGAGAACTTTTCTGTAATTGTGAGATCGTTATTACACTTGATGGTGTAACCTTCTCTCTCAATAGATAACGTAGCTGCTTCCCATATATGCACGAAACCAATCTATCCAAAGCCACATGCATGTGAAGGATTAATCCAAGGAAAACATAGCCAAAATATACGAGTTGAAACAGAAAATGTGATACCGCAAGAGAAACTTTGTATGAAGCATGACCAGTATGAAGAGTCTTGTCTATATTGCTCTGCATCTCTGGATCTGTGAAAATAAAAAGAGGATTACTGTTAGATAGAAGTCTGACAATAAATACTATTAGGTTCTCAAAGAATGCTACATATTTAAGGGAACCAATCTCTTGCACAACCAACCAGAAACAGCTCAGCGAGCACAAAAGACTTAACATCGAGACGTAAACTGACAAGTGGTCTAGCTTTATAGGAACTCAAGAGGGAGATTCTCTAGCTAAGTAAATAGATTAACTTACGGCAAGCGATCTTGCGATTATCATTGGCAAAAACCTTCACAAGCTCTCCCTGAAATCAGAAAGTAGCAACATGAAAAAACTGAAAAACAATCGGTAGAAAACAACTGTGTAAGCACATCTAACACAACTGTACTTTCCATATCAAGATTCCAGTATACCACAAAATCATAATCCTAGCTTTCCACAGAGAAGAACAACTCTAACATATGATCTCATTCATATAAAAAGATATTAAACCTTCCGGTTCCGGTCATCCAAAGGCTGAACTTCAATAGCAAGACATAAACCAACATCATCAGCAGTGACAAGGTAATTTGGCTTCTTTGCTCCTGCATTAGAATTTCATTAACGACTATATTCTTATTTCCATATAAAGAAAATAAGAAACAGAAATCAGCAGGAGGGGAATGTACCATCAATGTAATTCACAGATCCATCTTCTAGATGACATACCCACTGAAAATGGAAGAACAGAAGAAGATAGAGCAATTCAACATAAGTAAGAAAGGAAGCGATTCTGTTGTCTGTTTTAGTACACACCTCAAAATTACAACTTGTTGTTCCATTAATGGAGTAACCACAAGCCTGAAGTTCATGTCCAGGATAAGGTTCTCCTGAAATTTGGAGGTTCTCTAAAGCTGGTAAGGGGGCATCATCCCCATCTGTAAACAATGGTTCATGATATTGAGACAAGTGAAAGAAAGACCATGTAATGGAGGAATTAGTATCATTAATCATTACCATCAAAATAGAAGATATTTTTGGTATCGTTGACGACCGTCTTGCTGATAGGTGGAGTTTCGTCTGCTTGGTTCAGAGCAGGAGATTCGTATACACTCGTACCTGGTTGCATCTCAAAGGCTGCAGAATGATTGATTGCTTCTCCGTCAATTTTATCCCCGGTGGTTCTCTTTACACTGGTCAAACTGTGACTGCTTGAATCATTTGGCCTTAAAGTTAGTCAACCATCTATAATAATCATTTCTTTTTTGACGCAAGTGGACAGTGCTTTTGTCTTATGTTGACTTGCAGAAATGGGTGGATTTCTCTTGACTATGTTTCATTTGAATGTGGATTTTAACTCCATGTGAAAGGCATGAAAGATGAGGAATACTGTAACAGGTATGTTGTAACAGGTATGTCAACTTCCTCTAGCCGTGAAGATAAACTCTTTGATCTTCCAGTTCATAATCATTTGTATAAATAAAAAGATGAGGAATGGAATGTTGTTACTTATGCAGGTACAGGTTTGATGAGACAAGACCAGGAGTTCTCACAGTGCAGCCAAAATTCCGACACAGCTGAATATATGATTGATTTCATATTTAGCAAATACTTTTGTTGTTACTTCATTGCTGTTGTATCATATCTCCTTAAGACTTATCATTCTTCTTTGTAACATAGTCAGGTTGGCCAATTGTTTAGTGTAATCAAACAGGTCAATAAGAATGTACTATGACTGCAGAGCAGTGATCTTTGATCAAATCTAACTTATGTGGGGGTTTTATATAAACAAAGATTGACTTTTCATATGAATGAATTGTGTCACAAGTCCTTATCTCTAATTGATTTGCAGCTGACAAAAGTAAGAGAGCCAAAAAAATATTATATACCAAGTCTCATTTGTTAAACAAAAATACTCTCTTCTTTCCCTTCTTCCTCTGCAGAGCCTGCAACGAAATATCAAACCAAAGATAATCCGTCATTGCTTCTCTAGAAAGCCTCAAGCTTGAAGCTCTTTGTATCTACTTACAAATTGCCTCTGCTTTTATGACAGCTACAACGAAAGTGATAAAATGAATTTAATGCTTTGAAGAACATTACCCTCTTGATAAATAATCTCAGGGTGAGTACTATTTCATCTCTTGAGCTGCCAAAGACAACAGAATATTAGCTTTTACAGTGGAGGATTCAACGGACATATTACAAACAAGACCCTATCATTATTGGATCAAAGTGTATTATATATCCCCTACACTTGTGTGTTTAATCATACTGAGATTCATCGATTTGGTATATCTGATAGGATCATAGAACAAAGCACATGCTGATTAATCCGGATCGGCTTTTGAACTCACTAAGTACTTAGGAGCTAAGTATCTATTGACAGGCTCATCAAACTCGAGGCATTCTAATGGTCTACTTCCCTCTTTAAAAGAAAGTTAATTAAGTTCCACTTACCCGATAAGGTCTGGCGATCCATTATCTGCTCGTAAGGAATGTTCACTACCATCAGAACCAATGATAACAAGTTCTGCCGGTTGCCCAAACGGAATGGTTACCTACATAGGTATCACAAGACGGATATAAATATTAGTTCAAAGTTCAGAACCTATCTAATAACTCTTTCAACATGCAAAGCTCTCTCCATACCCACACCGCCACACGTTTCACAGAGAAGCGCGATTTATTTTATGACAAAAAAGGACAGAAACAAATAAGGCATAAGTCTTACAGTAGTAGATGCTGAGAACTTTTCTGCAATTGTGAGATCACTAATACACTTGATGCTGTAACCTTCTCTCTTAATAGATAATGTTGCTGCTTCCCATATATCCACGAAGCCAACCTGTCCATGCATGTGAAGGATTAATCCAAGAAAAGCCAGAGAGAACATAGGCTAAATAAACGAGTTGAAATGGTAAATGTTATACCGCAAGAGAAACTTTGTATGAAGCATGACCAGTATGAAGAGTCTTCTCTATATTGCTCTGCATATCTGGATCTGTCAAAGTAAAAAGAGGATTACTGTTACATTTAGGTCTCAGAATAAATATTATCAAGTTCTCAACGAATGCTTCAGATTTAAGGGAAACATTCTCTAACACAACCAACCAGAAACAGCTCAGGGAGCATAAAAGACGTAACATCTTAATATGAAGACGTAAACAGACAAGTGGCAAGAGGGTGATTCTCTAAGTAAACAGATTAACTTACGGCAAGCAATCTTGCGGTTATCATTGGCAAAAACCTTCACAAGCTCCCCCTGAAATCAGAAAGTAGCAAATGAATATTGCAAACCACATGAAAAAAAAAACTGAAAAACAATCAGCAGAAAACAACAGTGTATGCACATCTAACAAAACTGTTAAATCGTATCTGTACTTTCCAAAGGCGAATCTTTTCCCCTACAACATTTTAGCATGAAATCTAGCCGACGAAACAAAATGCTGAGGTAAATAATGGAAACTAAAATCCATATCAAGATTCCAGTATTCCACAGAAAAGAACCACTCAACATATAATCTCATTCATACAAAAAAATATTAACCTTTCGGTTCCTGTCATCCAAAGGCTGAACCTCAATAGCAAGATATAAATCAACATCATCAGCAGTGACAAGGTAATTTGGCTGCTTTGCTCCTGCATTAGAAGTTCGTTCACGACTAGATTCTTATTTCCATATAAAGAAATAAGAAACAAAATTCAGCAGGAGGGGAATGTACCATCAATGTAATTCACAGATCCATCTTCTAGGTGACAGACCCACTGAAAATTGAAGAACAGAAGAAGATAGATTAGATGCAATTCAACATAAGTAAGGAAGCGATTCTGTTTTTTATTTAGTACGCACCTCAAAATTACAACTTGTTGTTCCATTAATGGAGTAACCACAAGCCTGAAGTTCATGTCCAGGATAAGGTTCTCCTGAAATTTGGAGGTCCTCTATACCTGGTAACGGGTCATCATCTCCACCTGTCAACAGTGGTTCAAAATATTGAGACAAGTGAAAGACCATAATGGAATTAGTATTGTTAATCATTACCCTCAGAAAAGGAGGAAGAAGGTTCTTCAAAAACTGGGGACAAAAGAGGAGAATTTGAGGAGCTTGGGTCATCAAACGCAGACCCATATGATGGATTTTGAGCATCGTCGACCACCGTCTTGCTGATAGGCTCAAGAAACTGGACATGCTTAGGTGGAGTTTCGTCTACTTTCTTATGAGCAGGAGATTCGTCCACGCTGGTACCTGGTTGCACATGCATCTCAAAGGCTGCCGACTGACTGGTACACACGAATGCATTTAATCATCAAACATTGCAGACAGTTATCCACCAATAACTACAGTGCATACAACCAGGTGAGCACTACGAAATTGATCATAATCGTGACATGATGAAGTCAGATGATCTGACACCTCATGACAGATCAAGACATAAAAACATAAAGAAGAACAGCACCTTATTTGGCCTATGACTAATCTGATACATTTGAGAATTGAAATCATCATATTTCCCAGAGGGGACAGGAAGTTAGAAAATGTAAGAATAGGAAAAAGTCGATGAACACTAAGAGTGCAGAAGAGGGATACTAACTATTGGCTTAGAACTACGAATTTTCAGAGTCAACAGGAAAGACTCAAGCGTCAAGATTCATTGCCAAATTAAATCAAATACTTTTCAGCGTGTTTTACAAGTCAAGAGAAAGCAGTCAGAGTCAAGAGTCAACAACAAACAAAGGGCCAAGAAGTCACGGACTTGTTCCTACCTAACATGAACATGTGGATTTAACTCCTTCATTCCCTGCGGTAGCTAAGTTAAGACCAACCCTAAGAAAGAGAAAGAAGCTAAAATGCTTCGCTTGTAGTTCCTTGGATGATTTCCAAGTGAAGGATCCCCACCCTATTATATCTATTGGGATAGAAATATACAATGCTCTAGCAACTACATGTGTGGATTTCATAAATATTGAGTGTGTGCACATAGTTTTCATACAGTTTGGAATATCAATCTTTGCAGGGACAAACTCACCTGTTTTCAAGAGGTGAAAACGTACTAGAATCATCAAGATGGTAATTCCTCACAGCTGAGCTACCTGGCTCATCTTGCTGCTGGCGCTCCAAATTCCAGTCTATGGCTGTGTGATCATGAGAATACATGGAATCTTTTGTCTGGTGTAAACACAAGAAGTAATTTAAGATTCTATTCACTCAAGCTTATGATATAACACTGAGGAATATGCACATACGGAGTGGGTTAATGCCACACCAGCTGAGCGCGATGGAGCCAAAGGGGAATCATTTGAGTGGTTCACATCTGACTGCCATGGTGCTAACTGATATTCCGACTCCTTCAACTTTGTCTAGTACAAGAAAAAGATCAGAAACAATCATCTATCATATGTCTGTAAGAAATAAAGCCAATTCAACGCTAAGAAAAAAACAGAAGTCAAAAATGAAGCAGACACTGAGATTTAACACCAGATAAGCCCATACCCGGATAACATACCTCAGTAAGAAGGAGCTTTTCTTGTAGATGCTTAAACAAAACCTAAATAAATAAAAAACAGTAGCTGTAAACGCCAATCGCTAGTTTAACATAAAAACTGCAAGAAAAACTTCACTTTCATATATAGTGAAGCAGAGTATAATATATAATCAGTCGTTTAATTTCCTATCCAAATTTCTATGTTCTGTGGTTCTCCATGACTCCACATAAATTTCACAGATAAGACAACAAATGCTTATGCTTCCATATCCATGAAGCTCAAAAAACTATGTCAACCAAGCTCCGTTAATCATCGAATAGGATGCAGTGCAACAAAACCTCTCAAATTAATAGGCTACAGTATACAGTAAAGTCAAAGATAGGAGCTAGAGATGGTCCGAACTTACAACAGAATAATAAAACAAGAAACGTAAGATTCCAACACAAGTTATAACAAAAAAAATAAAAGATAGCGAGAGACAGCACTTCAGATTTTGGATCTTACCTTCACATTGCTGACAATAGACTGAGCATCAGAAACCTGTGGTTGCAGAGAATACTCTGATAAAAGAGGTAACAAGTATGATACAAATGTAGATCTTTCTTGCTGTGTAGCCTGGAAAAAAAAACGAAAACAGGCATATTGGCTTCGATTTAAAAATTAACCAGATTTTACGTAGATATATATATACCAGTTGCAGTATAAAGTTATCCAAAAACATGATGAAAGTGAGGGGCCAGAGACAAATCCTAGTTTGAAAACTGAAGTGGAAACTGAAATAATTCAAGGTGTCCAGCTAAATAGGGTTACCAAAGAAAAAGGAAATGAGGAATTAAAGCATATGCCAGAAGACAGACAACTAGTGCTGTATTCCCACACACACAAAATGATAGTACCTGTAAGGCATATGTTAGGCGTATATTTTCTTCAATTATCTCTTGTCTGTAAGAGAGAGCTTTTGATGAAGCATCAACAAGATCTTGTTGCTGTTGATCAAATGCCTGGTTACAACAGCAACAATCTTTCAGCTTCCAAACAATTAAATTAAATACATTTAATACGAGATGAATAAAACAGATAAGTAAAAAAAAGGAAAGGCCTACCAGACGCATGTAGGCAATTCTCTTTTCCAGAACATATTTTTCATTGCGAATTTGGGCTTCCTATAAGATAACTAAAATGTTAGTCATCTGATTTAGCATAAAATTAACAAAGAATGCAAGGGATGAACCAACAGAAAGCATTAATGACTACATAGTTTATTATGTCATTTACGCTTATGGTCGCATGGGCTTTATTTGTGGTTGAGCTGATTGTTTAGGGTTTTGCTCTTGTTTTGTGCCCTTTCGAAGTGAACATAAAAACCATTGAAGAGATTATCTTTGGTTTGGATCAATAGAGAGTTTGCTGTTTCTCCGATGAAACGGAGTAAGATATTTGCAGGTCCTTCTAAGTAGCAGAAAATCTATCTTTTCCCATGAATATTATACTCTGTTTATGACAACCTTTTATTGATCCAAACCATAGATGATTTTCATTTCTTGTTCTGCTCACTTCTAAAGGACAAAAAAGAAGAGAAAACCCATATGCAACCAAAGAAACCTGACTCAATCACAAACAAATCCCAAGGAACCACAAAAGTTAGTAACACAAAACCCCAATAGTGACTAGAAATCTCCCATGTCGAACAAGACTCACCTTAACAGAACAGTCAGTAAGATATCTTCTCAACTGCGAAATTTCTTGTTCCTGCTCCTGGACCTTGTGAATGAGGTCCTGAATAGGTACATAGTCCGGTAAACAGTTTTTCATTTACACCAATAAAACCAAGACGTAGAGTAAGTATGATAGAGACCTGCTTCCATGCATTGCCTGAATGATTTACTTCACCAACTGGCATAGATCCATGAGTAGACGAACTGAAGTGTGCGTCATGCTCTCCCTCCAATCGCATTCTAGCAGATATCAGATCTTGAAAATTATAGGCATTTCGTTCATGGAAATTCATCTAAGCCATAAGATTTACAAATAGACTCAGCACACGCAAGAGTGGTAGTTTCTGTTTCAGTACCTCATAGGAGATATTGACGAATCGAATTGAGAGGGACCAGTACCATCTATAGCTCTTTTAACAGTGCCATTACTTATAGTTTCTTCAGAATGGCTTTCAAAACGATTACTCACAGTAGCTTCTTCACCATTAGCATTCACATGGGGGTGAACAACCAGCAAGCCTGATGAATCAGCATCTGAAGCTTTGATCACAACTGGCTTCCAGTCAACTGGCTGGTGAACCAGGCGGGACACAGTGGTAGAATTTGTGTGATCTCCGATATTAGAAGTTTGGGGCAAGGATTCATCTGATTTCTAGGCAAGATAACAAGAGCAAGACTACCAATCAAAAATTTACCAAATATGATCTACGAGCTACTAAACTTATACCATGGAAGTATCACCATAACAAAAGAAAAGGATTCTCACTAATTGCAAAATACTGATATCTGATAAAGACTGCGCAAAAGTAACCAGAGATCCTCTCTTATCCTTTAACTAGACAATTACTTACATATTTAGCCAATTCCAGAGCACTTCGCTGAAGTTCAGCTTTTAATCGGCTATTCTCTTCCACCTGCTTAGAGGATAAAAACACATTCTTAGATGCCTAAAATACTTCGATGACAAACAAAAACCATCTTGCATTGGCAAATGCTAACAAACAAGAGACAGATCCTACACTCCAGATACTTAATTATCCCCTATGCATCAACCAGACTTAATAAAACCTTGCATTTCACAACTACTTCTCTAATAAAGCAGACATGTCAATACAGAAATTTAGACAGAACTCCTGGAAATGGATTGATAGAGGAAGTACTTCCCCACGAATCGAAACAATTTCAAATAGAGACACAGACGGAGAACCAGACCTGCTCCTTGATGGTGGTTTCTGCTGCTTCAACAGCTTTGATGACCTGAAACAAGTTGTCGTTCTTAAACTCGTTCTCAGGCAAAAGAGAAGAATCTTCGAAACCCAATCCGGAAAATCTCTCCGCCAATCTTTCCTCATGGCCATTCTCCATCTTCAGCTCCTCACTTTGAAGCTGACTAAATCCCAATCAAGTTCCCCAATAAATTGACCAAAGGACTCTAATTTCCTCTCTCTTGTGCTTCTTAATTATCATGATTTCATCTGAGCGCTTAAGTAATCAAATCTCACACGAATGAAACAGGAACAAAACCAAAACCCCAAAATTTTCCAAGGAAGGAAATTGAGCGTGTTGATTTCAGAAGAAGCCGTAATGATTGCGAGAAAACGATAAGAATCAATTACACAATCACATGAGAAAGAAAAACCCAGAGAAAAAAATGGATTTTTTAATTGAAATGAGAAGAAAGTTTCCTCCTTTTGTCTTCGTCTTCTTCAAGCAATCTTTCTTCTCTCTGTCTCAATCAGTTTTTTTAATTCTGGACTGGTAAGTGTTGTGCTGACTTCTGGGTTTTATACATGTTTCACTTTCTTCAATTTAAATAAATACTGCACTTATTATTTATGCAAAAGAATTAGGATTTTCAAATAATTTTAAGGAATCTTCATGTTAATAATTATGTTCCATGGATTTTAAGAGGAGACTTTTTTACAACAAAAGTCAGAATCTTTGCATTATGTGCACTAAATTCAGCAACAACCGTTTTAGAGAAATAAACAAAATGCACACTTTTCAGACTTAATGCTAAGCTTTTTGCAAGTTCTTCAATTAGGTTTTGATCTGAGATAGAAGTTTGGTTAGTAGCACTGCACTCTCTCCTGTCTTCCATACTTTGAAATCTGGAACTCCAACAAAGTACTCTTCGTCACTCCACGTTTTGAGATCTGTGAGAGAGAATGGTCCATGTGTTTTTCCTTTAGGGTATTCATAGAACCACATCACCTTCTTTGGATCATAACTCTGGTAAGCTTGATCGTTTTTGTCCTTTTCGTCGTCGTCATCATCATCGCTCAATTCAATAATCTCAATTGGATTTGAGTGTGCTTGAGTTTTGTTAGAGAGATCAATCACTGGAGTACTTGACTGATGCTGACTGACTTTGGTATTCATTTCTCCTTCAGTGATAGAGTCCGTGTTCAGTGTTATGCCATTTGCTGGCGGCTCGTACACATCTTCATGGAGATCTTTATTACCTGGAATTTACACAAACAAATATATGGGTCCAGATCAAGTTCACAATATCTCGCTTCTTGGACACCACTTAGTTAACTATGAAGGACACATTCATCTAACATCACTTTGACAAAGGCAAGGACGAATAGGATTCATTAATCCAACCAATTTAAGTCCTATCGATGAATTGAAGTTACAAAGAATGGGACGCACCTGCAGAAGCAGTCCATATTGGCTGGTCTTCTAGAGTTTTCTGGATACTAGAATCTGGTAAATCACTTGGTTGTATTTCTTCATCACTTTGATGCGCCTCAGTGAAGGCTTCAGGGTTTGGTACGGTACGTCATTTACTAGTTTTCCATCATCATCTACAAACTCAGGTTCAAGTTTTTCTGCAACAACATCGGGAACATCACACAGCAGCCTCAACTGCTCTTCCGGATTCTTAAGAAGCAAGGAATTTTCTTGACTTTTCTTGACACTAGAAGAAACTGGTAAATCTCTTTGTCGTTGCTCTTTGTCACTTTGATGAGCCTCAGGGTTTGGTACAATGAGGCTATCTTCTATTGTCCTATCATCATCATCATCTTCACATTCAGGTTCAAGTTCTTCTGCAACAATTTCTGGAACTTCATCCACTAGCCTCTTCTGTTCATCCGGATTCTGAAGAAGCTCCCTCTTCTCCAGATACTGGGATAGTGTATTAGCTAAGAAGTCAAGAAAAATATAACAGAAAGAGTCTCTCATATTCACTAGTTACTCTTCAAAGTAAAACAATATATTAATATTGATAATGCTTTATTAAAGGATATTCTCTTCGCCATCCCTTTTCATTGGCCTGATTAATAAGCCTTTGTAACACTACAAGTTCTCTTGCAATCCACTAAAAAACATTCGTAAAAGTTGGAGTTAGTTAGCAAATCAGTTTTTCTGAATAACAATTTGCAGCTTCATACACAATCTGACATAACAACCAGGATTTGATATTTGATATCATGTCAAAATAGAGTAAGTTAGCAACATACATGTTTTGTCACATCTTCATGCAAACTTCGAGCCTTTTCTTCCATATCAACCTGTCCACGGTTAGAGTAGATTAGATGAGAGAAGTGAAATAAATCAGAAGCACTAGAATAAACAGACTATGGGAGCAACTTGCAAGAGTAAATGTCAAGAAATACAAATATTAGTAGAGAAAGCTCTAAAGACAACAAGGCAGCAAACTAAGGTACCACTAGATACTCTAAGCAACTTACAACTGTAAGTCTCTTAGCAAAGCCATTATTTATTCTCTGATGCAATTCTTCGCATTCCTCCTGCCAAAATTAACTTGAAGCTATTACAAATCATAAACAAGAATCACTCAATATATAAACTAAAACCAAAAGTTGTGGTGACTAGCCGTTGTCTGCATAAGATATCAGATAACTACTTACGCTCTAAGGGGGAAACAAAGATCTTGCGCAATATTCAATATCATATAAAAAAGATTACGGATATTAGTAAGCTTCAGAAGAAACATTGAGGACTAATTTTTTGCCTTGATTGTCACTGATAGGAAGACAAAAGTGGAACAGACATAGTTCTAAGAATATTACCTGAGAGAAATCATCATCTGATAGGGAAGAGGTAGTAACATCTTTTAGATAATACGAATAATTTGTAACCTGAAAAAGATTACCATCAATCGGATCTCCTTCCTTCACACCTAGTTAATAAGAGATGTGGTTAGTGATAGTCAAAAGAAGTCACAAATGAATAAGCTCAATCTCAGAAAAAATATAAGAAGTTATAGAATCTTAGTTTTTTTCGAACCAGGATTCAGCTAAAGCTTACCGGTTACATGAACAAGCTGACAAGGATTCTTGATCCTCACAAAAGTCCTCACCACTTTGCTCTCAAAAGTTTCAGGAGTCTTTGCTAGTTCCTGGACTAAACTCTTTCTCAAATACAGAAGCTTAACAGTATCACGCACTATTGCAGCAAAAGTCCCTCTAGGCTTTGACACAACCTGTTTCGTCTGTTTAGCCACCTTATCTGATAGAGACAATCTCTGTTGTTTATCATCCTCTGAAGCGTAGAGATCATCATAGAATAAGTCTTCCTCCTGATTCTCTACATAATGCTTCTCTACCAAATCAGGGACTTTGATTACATTTATCTTCCCAGCACCGAAAAGCAAACGCAACTTCTCATCACAAGCTACTGTCTTTCTCCTCTTCTTGCTCTTCAAAGGAGTTTCACGGCTCTTCTCGCGGATATAGTTCATTATAATCGCTGTAACATCATTCTCTGATATCTTGTTGGTGGTATCTCTACCAAGTGATTCAAGAAACTCAATGAGATTTCTCGAACCCCATCCAACAAATTCCAAGCTTTTAGGTTTTCTCAACCTCTTTTTACTCGAACCTTTCACTTTCTCATTATCATCCTCCATTTTAAGTGAAACCCTGTGATAGATATTTCAACCAAAACAAACAAGTAAAGGTCAAAGCTTTCGATCGCCATTTATAGATAACTACAAGTTTCTAAAACAAAGACAGAAGGAGAGAAAACACATTACAGTGATGAAATGCAAAACCTTGACGGGTATATGAAACGGCACGAACTAAAGACGGAAACTTTTTTCTTTTTTTTGGGTATGAAAAAGACGGAAACTTTGTGAAGTAAAAGTGAGAATCGTCGAAATAGGTGACGAGAGAGAGAGAAGATATACCCTGGAGAGCGACTGCTTGAGACGAAGGACACACACTGTTTTATTCGATTTATTGTTCTTTAATCCGATTTGTTGTGTACTGTACTGTGTACCGTTGCGTTGGTCTCTGCGTGCATTTATTGTCGGGTCACCCAGCCCGTTACCCAATCCGAATAATCAGAACATTCTAGATAAACTCATAAAAGTAATTGAAATAAATATTTAGTGATGTAATGGGCCATTTTGTTCTTCTCTATGTCAAATCTCGTCAGGCCCAAAAGGCCCATTTATTGTGTGTTTTGTCAAACCCAATAACATTTTAGAGTACACTTCGGATAGTACCATGATTCGATATCCTAATTACCTTTATCCGATCTGGACTCTGGAGCCGCCATTGGGTGTAATATCTTTGATCCAAAATGGAAAAGGTCTAGTTCTTGAGCATGAGTCTTAATTATTCTTCTTTGTTCTTTTTCCATCTAGTTTATGTTTCTTATTCTTGTTTGCTACAATACGACTGACACAAACCCTCATCTTCTCATACAAAAAAAGGTTCGATACCATATAAGTGATGCATAGAACAATAGATGAATATATTGTTCACTCAATTAAGACAACATGGTTACAACGTAAGCACTTTAAACCTACTGAATTGAATCTGCATGTACTACAAAGCTTTTGCTGATAATTGAGATCCTTATGGAAAGAAATAACCTGCAAGAGAAAGTTGTTGCTAAGCCTGTTTCACGCCTATAAGAAGACTATCCATCTTTGTTTTTTACTCGTCTGTTACTGTTACTCTTACTGTTATTGTTACAGAACAAAGGAGTGTTTCCAAATCAGAGATGTTTCAGGTCACATTCATCGAGGGAAACACAAACATCATTAATCATGGTATCAAGGATACAACAACACAAACTCGATCTTTGTCTTTTTGGAAGTCGAGTGAGCTAGGAGCTGCGTAATCACCTTTCAATTTCAAGTTTTCATCTCGTTATATGTTTCTTGTCTCACTAAATGTTGTTAGAACCAGAAACATCCTTAATGTGACTAGTTTTCTGTAAGTACCACCCATAAGAACCTCAATACATCTTCAATGAAACATTATATTATAGATTGAAACTGAATCAAAACTCAAAAGTCACATCTCATCACATTATGAAACGCATAAAGTACCTCCATTACCAATAACTACCATCAAGATCTAATATAATAAACAAAACACAGGCCGTAAGAAAGAAAAAAAACACACGCAGAAACATAAAAAATGAATCAACACTTTAACTTCAAACCACACCGTCTGCTTTACGCTTCCATCTCAAAGAAATCTCCTTTAGCAACGGCCTCACATCCACTGAATCCAAGTCTTTCTTCGACCAGTCATAGAAGAATTCTTCGTGAACATCCTTGAGGAATCTCAAAGCAGTATTCAATGGTCCTTTCTCATCACTCTCATCTATCTTCTTCTTATCTTCTGAAAACAAACAAGACTTGTCTCCAAAATACTTGTACCTAGCAATCTGCAGCAAGTTTTTCTTGTCATGAGGCCAAACACTACTGGTATCATCAACAATCACAATCCCACGTTCATCAGCCAACACAAGATCAAGCGTCTTAAAACCAGGACTCTCTCTTCTCGTTATAACCCGATTGCCAAAGTAAAACTTGTCCGGATCAATCATCTCCAACACGAGCCGAGCATAGTCATAACCACCCTTTGTGTAAACGTACATAGAGAACATCTCATTACATTCTTTCAGAAACTGGTGAACAAAAGGTCTCAACTTTATCAAAGATTCTTCAGGAAAGCCAGTGTTGAATCTCTTTATATCTTTCCTCGATTCAACTTCCTCTATTATATACTTTTCAGATTCATAAAGCAGTGAAGTTTTAATGGTGTGAATAAGCGTCTGGTCCAAGTCAAGTACTAAGTGAAGCTTCTTGTCTTCAAGCCAAGAGGTTTGAGAGATGAGCCCTTTTGTAAAACCTAAAGCTTCGTTACTCATCTGCATCCCTTTGTAGAGATAATCAAAAGATCTGCCTTCGAAATTGTCCACTGTTGTATAGCAGGAGATACAGATCTTATTGCGGACGAACCAATGATTGCAATTAGGAGACGGAGACTCTATGGTCTCTGGATTGATCTTACGTCTTTTGGATTGTGGCTCAAGAAAAAGGTTTTCAACTAGAGACATGGTTTCGAATCTGAATCTACGAGAACTAATTGAAACCGGACACAACGAAGAATCACCTGAAAAGCTTATGAAATCGACTCAAAAACCTAGACTTTTTTTTTTTTGGTTACAAACCCTAAAGAGCAAAGAGTGAAAAGCTGCGAAATTTGTTGTATACTGGAAAAAAATATGGTTTTGGTAATTGAGGTTTATATAGAGAGAGCGTGGTGAATCAAATAAAAAATTCCTTTTTTCTTCGAAAGCACCGACTCTCGACGCGCCAAAAGGCCCAAAAGGCCAAAACCCTCGTCATCTTGACCACTATACCCTCGATACTTATTAAATGCAATGAGGCTTTGAATCTCATGGGCCTTAGTTTTTTTTTTCCAGCAATTTCCTTTGATTAAAGCCCAAAGGCAGGAAATACAGAAGGTTCAAAAAAATTACATGGATATAAGCCCAGGCCAAACCAAATTAAAATAAAGATAAACAAGAAACGCAAGTTGATTTAGTGTCTAACACGTGTAACGAACGTGTCGTCCTTAAGCCACGTGTCATGACGTTGAGCCTCATTGTCGGGTTCACCGGGACACCGCAAAAATTCCGATCAGCCACCGTCAATCGGCTTTGAGGCGATGTGAATCCTCTTTCCTCATGTCGATCTCTAAGCTTGAGCCCACAACGCCAAGTTTCTTCCGGATTTGAGTAGAAAAACTGCTTCAAAAACTCTCCGATTAACGCCAACTTCGGGGAAGCTCCATCACTGGCCACACCTAAGTTGATGTAGTTGAATCCTTGCTCAAACATCATGAGCAATAGGGGAAAGATGAATATATTATTCCTCGAGCAAATTGGCGGAAACAAAGAGGATTGTGAAGAAGAGCGAAGATGTCAATAGTGTCAGGAGAGTGAGATCGAAGACTCGCAAGAGCGAGAAAGTTTCGGACATAATCGAAAACAAAATCAGAATTATTAAATCGTACAAGGCGAAAATATACACTGATCCGGTAAACCGGAAACAAAAAAACGAAATCTAAAACTTCGATTGAGATCGGAGTAGAGATCCTCTCCCTCTGATAGATGCGAGAGCGAGAAGAAAGAGATCTATCTTATGGGCCTTAGTTCACATACCATCCTTGATTATTCAGCTCAAGAACTTTTCTTTCTTTTTTTCTAAATTAACATTAAAATATTTTAAGAAAATTTGCAACTATGTTCTAAAATTTAACGTTCTTTTCTCACTGATGGAAAATATTTTGTGACATTATATAAGAGTTTCCAATTTCAACAATAATTCATTGTTTCGAGTTTGTTATTTCATGTAAAAAAAAAACATGTGGAACATATGTACACATATCTCGTGAATTATATCCCAATAAGCTCGTAATTAAGGGTATGATTTTTCATACATCATACGTTCAAACATTATTAGTTTCCGATCTAAGAAATATATGAATTGTTTTTCTAAGAGTTGAAATGTACGTATTTCTCAAGTTTCCATAAAGGTAAGCTAATCCTCTTTATGTTAACAACGAGAAAGAATAAGCTAATCATCTTTATAACTTTTCAAAAGATGTGTGATTTTTTATTTTTTGCTGTTGTCAAAAAAAAGATCTGCACAAAACGTGTTACAATCTACCATGACACTACAATGAATATTCGACAAAGAATTAATTGCATCATTATCGTTATCGTTCCAAACTTTATTGAAGTAATACAAAAAATAAAGCAATAATGCCTTTAGATGTGCCCAAGCTTTTATAATAAGAAAGAAGAAGATGCCCTTTTAACAATTCTTCTTAACGAAGCATCACTTGTCTGTTGGTCGCCACATCCAAATTCTAAATTGAATGAACCAAACCAATATAACATTTTCCACTTTAATAATTTTATTTTGACTTGTTTATGTAACAATGGTCGGGACCATCTTCCCATCTACCAACTTCTTCCACTATTAAACCTTCTCTAATCATCCTTTTAAGATTATAAGGTTATTACTTAAGCTAAACCATCATCAACTAACATAGCATAATCGTTTTCTGAAAGCTAAATTATTAAATCTGGCTATGGAAATATTGACAGCTAAGCTAAACCATTTTAAGAAATTTTTTGTTTGTTATATTCAGAATATTCGGCATCTATAGTGAGAAAATATGGTAAACTACAAATAGTAGTAGTAGTTTGTGACCAATAAATATATCATATCTAAATTTGGTGTAACGGTGGTTGACTTTCTTATCAATTTTGAAATTATTTATTTGAAAAAATAGTCGTTTCTTTTGTCAAGATTCAAGAACATAAGTAAATTAACAATCATATATTAAATTTCTTTGAATGTGAAAGTCGGTGATTTTTCTTTAAATAGAATTAGGTTATATCATGGCAATTTCCAATTTATGTTTTTTTTGTAGTTTCTATAATATGTCAGAAATCACTTAGCATTATGGTTTACGTCACCAGTCACTTAGATACATATAATATATGGTATATCATTTCAACATCATGTTTTTGTATTTGAAAGTGTTTTCATTTTTTCTTTTCTTTTTGAATATCTAAAAGTTCAAACATGAAAACTTTACTTTCCCTAAATTTAGAATTCACATCTAGTTAAATTCATATTTTTGGAAAAAAAATTCATCCCAATAGAAATATAATCCAGAACTTCTACCTGTGAGATTTATCAATGGGCCAACTCCGTATTGATAAAATGTTTTCATTTATCTACAACTTCTTCTAATTTTGATTATAAGTAAAATTGTCATCGTTTTTCTATGTAAATATTTAAATCCACGTATTTGATGTTCCTTCTTTTCTATATATAATATATAATATAAATAAAATGATTTATTGTTATTTAAAGATTAAAAAATAATTATAGTGTTTGATGTTGTATCTAATTGAAAATAATATCAAATATCTCATTATAAATTTAAACAATTAAATTTTTAAAATATAGATATATATTTGGTTTATGATACTACGAGCGTTAAAAACTCAACTCAACTCATTACCCAATAAGTTTATAGCTAAATGAGTATATGAGTTGACCCAACCAATTTGTTTAAATGGATTAACCTATGCAATTAATAACTGTTTAAATAATTAATAAAAAAACTATTTATAATGATTATATGAACGTAATTTGTATCGATTAACGAGAGTAATGGAATGCAATTAATGCACTGTAACATTTTTAAGTCAATAAAACTTCACATTATTATAACAATTCACGATTACAAGAATGTCTAAAACATAACCAAAGCTATCCACTACCATTTGAAAACATCATTCATATTTTTTTTCCCTAGAAGCTGGATCTCTAAGATCTGATCGAATAACATTCTAGATCAACTTACTATACAAGAAGAATGAACCAAAAGAAGAAAATAAAATTGCAAATCACCAATTGCAAAACGGAAAAGGAATAACAAATGAAACAAAGAACTCGTCTCCAACAAAAACGATAGAAGAAGAATTAACGAAAAAGCTCTGATACCATATTAAACTCCGATGATCGGAGAAGAGATGATAACGAAAACTTAACAAACTTTCATTACACACATAAGTGTTTGTTACAAAGCTTAATTAATCTGATCATGAAAATAAGCTTATATAGTATATACTTCTCTCCCAAGTCATCTACAATTCATAACAAATAAATATATAAAAAATCATTTAACAATAGAAGAAGATGAGACATGAAATCATATCAATGATATTGTATCACACTTTTATCGTCAATCACAAAACCATATAACCAGGAACAAGTACACAATATAGTTTGGACATTGTTAGGAAAACTTTGATTTATGATTTATCGCCTTGTTATATATGAAATTTTTTAAAACATTTCCAGAAAATATATATGTATCAAAATTAGAGTTTATATGATTTATCTTAGATGGATATTATACTTTGATAAATAAAATTTGTTACTTATTAAGTTTTTTGAAATATAAATAACATTTTTACTGAATTTTAATAACATTGTTTTGTTTCATTTTATAATCAAGGAAACAAATTCAAATCTAATTACTAAAAAAATTCTATGAGAATTCAAATTTACCTACTAAATATATAAATATAAAGTTAGGACTAAAAACTTATATTAAAAATGAGGGGTTTTAAAAAAAATATCTTGCGAATAAAGCAATTGCAAGAATAAAATATTTCGAAAAATAAAGTACAAAATAATTTTAAAACATAGCCATTAAAGTAACAAATACTACTATAATATCATAAATAAAATAGATTAAAATTTTGGAAAAAAGAAGTCCAAAAAAAGGTTCTGTAGTGGAAATAAATCCGAAAGGAGGGGGCCATAGGTTTCTGCTGTCGAGTCGAATCCAATCGAAATCGAATCGAAATTGAGTCGAGTCATCATCTCCTCCGCCATTATCGTCTTCTCTCTCTCTCTCTCCGCCACCTCTCTTCAATTCTGACGCTTCTCAGATCCTCCGATCCGGCGGCGTTACTTTTGCTGATACACTTCTCTCCATTTCTTCTTTTTGTTCGCCGAGAAGCTAAGGTAAGACGAATAAATAGCTAAAAGCAAGCTCTGACGACGATTTCGTTTTCAGATTCGTTTATCATTTGCTTCCGATTCCTCATGATCTGTTGTATAGTGTTCTTATTTTGATTGAATTTCCATCAAATGCTGGTTATAAATCGATCCATGGACATGAATTTTGTTACAGGAGAATTCTTCCTGAAAACGCGTTGATGGATCTGATGTATAGCTACGGATTAGAATTGTGTAATTCTCTCTAAAATCTGTTCGTTGACCAGCTCGAACGAGGTTTGATTGGGTTTCTCTGTTTATGCTCATCAGGGGTTTTGTTTTGTGTATGCCTTCCGATCACTGTTTGTCGTCTGTTTCGTCCGCGGAACTCAAGAGCAGAGAGATTGTTAGTGTACGGATATGCAGAAGAGTGGTGTTAATCGGAACCCTTCTTTGAAAGTAGCCATTCCTCAGGCACAACAGTCGCTTAGACGTTTAGGTTTTTGCTCCCAAATAGCTACGGGTGGATCTCAGCAGTCATCTCCTATAGTATTCCCTGAAAAGAGAAATAAGAAGGTGAAGGCATCTTCGAGACGTGGTGAGGTTACTAATGATCCACAGGTGAAACCGAAGCCTGATGAGCATCGGATCGATATTGGTGGAGGGGATGAGAAATCAGATTTGTTAGGTAGTCTTGTTTACGCTGGGAAGCTTGTGTTGGATAAGAGGAAATCTGCGAGTGGAAAAGATGCAACAGAGATACAGCAACCAGCCGCTACGGACATCTCTATTAAGAAAGCAGTTGATGCAAAGCTTACAAGCAGCGCTTTGGTTTGGGGTTCTGACATGCTACAGCTTAACGATGTTGTCTCGGTAGGTTTTTGTTGGCCTTGCAATGAACTAATTAACTCTGTGTTTTGGAGAACTGAGTCAACAAACTTATCTATGTTTTCCAGGTGACATACAATGTTGGTCTTAGGCATTTCACTGTGCATGCTTATCCAATTGGCAAGGGTTCTTGTGGCCTGTCTTGCTTCACGAAACCAAAGAGAAGCCGCAAGGATTTCCGCTTTGTCGCACCTACAGTAGAAGAAGCCGTTCAATGGGTGGCCAGTTTTGGAGATCAACAATGTTTTATCAACTGTTTGCCACATCCTTTAGTCGCAAAGAAACAGGCTTCGTCTGAGTTATTTTCGGTCCCCATTGATACCCCTCCTGAGTTGGTCTTCAGGTGTAAGAGTGCACCCAAAATGCTTGTCATATTGAACCCTAGGTCAGGACATGGACGATCTATCAAAGTTTTCCATAATGTCGTGGAACCAATTTTCAAGGTACCGTTCCCATCTTTTTGTTCTTTTTGGATGTTGTAGTACTACATCATCACATTATTTCCACTTTTAGGTACCCTAGAGAACCATTTCCATTTCTCCAATCCCATTATGCATTTTTTTTAATCTTGTTTATGATTTTGTGAACTGTCACAGCTGGCCGGAATTAAGATGGAGGTTGTCAAAACAACTAAAGCAGGTCATGCGAGAGAATTGGCTTCCACTGTCGACATTAACTTATGCTCTGACGGTACCTCTACTTGTTCCAACACTTAATGATATGTTTAACATATCTAGCTTCTAATATGCATATATTTTATCTTACATATCTACTATTACTTACGAGTTCTTAATAATTCTTCCAGGAATTATTTGTGTTGGAGGGGATGGAATCATCAATGAGGTGTGATAATTACCTTTCCTAAACTATACTCATTTTTTCGCCCTATTTTGGTTAGGAGTTAAGTTCATGAAGTGATGTTCCTTTTATACCATACTCCCGGTTACTTATCTGCTTACAAGCCCTGGTGCCTGAACGTACTTCGGAACCAATTTTGGTATTAAAATGAAACCTTATTGGCTTATTTCAGCGTGCTCACACCACTTTGCAAGCATGTTGAATAATTTAAGAGTTTAGATACTCTAATCCTCCAGAGCGAGGACTTTGGGATGCATCTTATAGGGAAATACTTGCTCGAGTTGAAACACATGAGAACTTTCACTATTGATTTTTCGATTGATGTAGAACTCTTTAGGTAGACTAAGATGGATTCAAAAGACTGCTTTCGATGTTAACATCTCCTAGATTCTATTTACTTGGAATGAACTCTCATCTCAAGGCCTGCCTTATTTCAATGTTTCAGGTTCTTAATGGTCTGCTTACTCGAAGCAATCCGAAAGAAGGAGTTTCTATCCCAATTGGAATAGTACCTGCTGGTTCTGATAACTCGTTAGTTTGGACTGTCCTTGGTGTAAGAGATCCTATTTCTGCAGCACTCTCTATTGTGAAGGTAACCCCGCCTAAAATCCTATTGGTCCCTGCTTTGTTTTATCCAGCCGCCAACATTAATTAGCTTCTACTTAATTAATATTTTCTCAGTGAAAGATTTTTTTTTTTT
>Ga0041059_1000082_pt1 | contig 50360 bp, 42 predicted proteins | sample AraColnosormetaG_FD_56232 | JGI IMG/M metagenome (GOLD analysis project Ga0041059, IMG submission 56232) | Arabidopsis roots microbial communities from North Carolina, USA - Col MF nosort | ecosystem: Host-associated > Plants > Roots > Unclassified | place: USA: North Carolina | collected...
AGACTGGAGAGAAGACGGAGCTGTAGGGTTTTTTTTTTTTTATACACAGATTTTTATTAGCTTGCAGAATATTTTCCCAGAGAACTATAAATATTATTGCCAGCGAATTGAAAATTAACCGTCATCTGAATTCAGTAAATCAGCCCATGGGCTTGAATCTCTCTCACCTTAGGCCTTAGGTGTTGCATACTGATAGATTAAGATAGACATGTATAAATGTTTTGTGAGTTAGCAAATATAATGGTGTTTTTTCACTTTCTTAATCTAATGTTTTATAAAACAAATTGTCACATTAATACATATAACTAAACTACTTACTGTGAAATTATTCATGGAGACAACTTCTGTAGCTAAGACCTCTCGATTTTTATTTTGTATACTACAAACTAGGTAATTGTAAGAAAAGGTTTGTTCTGTAATGGCATTGTCGATTACCTCGTAGAAGAGGTTGGAATATTTCCGATGCCCGTAGCAAGATATAAAATCACAAATTCATTTTTCAGTTGTTAAAGAAAACAATTGTGGCTTTTTGTGTAGAACGACATTTCGTTATGTGGGTGGCGAGTATGGACAAACTACCCACTAAGTCTTGGTTAACAGCTTGGAACACAATTTCATTTTCTATCTATAAGCAACATATGCAATATAATCAACCAAATAAGAGAGATCACTTATTCTTTTGTTCTATCATATTTTGTGTGTCTGTTTTCAAAGGTTATACCGTCACATTATCCGCTTCTCACACTTGAGGCAAATTTTATGAGTTAGATAGCATATTGCCAAACACTCCAGCTATATATATCTTTTATCTTTTAGATTGATCTTTGTCTAATCTGCGAAAACAGCAAGATCATTTCAGGCTTCTCCATCACAGTTAGAATCATTTTCAAACGGATCGATTGAATGAGCAATCAAAAACACATTTTTATCGTCTAAGGAGAAATTTCCTTGCAATACTACTAATTTTAGTACAAATTTTGTTTACTTTTAAATTATGTAATGTTCTTTAAGTTTATTAAAAAATATCCCAAATTATATCGAAAGAAAGACATTAATAAAAGAAATGTATTATTGTCTAATTAACATATTTCGAAAGAAACAAAATACTGACTTTTTTAAGCGCTACTGTGTGCTTTTTTTACGGAAAAGTTAATCAAATACCAAAGAACGAAAATTTTCATTGTAGTGTGTCATGTGTATCTCCCATATATATATACGTATACATCGAAAAGATCCGAGGGAGAGTGGGCACAAAACTCTAGAAGTCAGATGCAAGTGTGTGTGAAAGAGAATGTGAAAGAGTGAGGGAGAGAGAAACTTCCTCTTCCTTTCTTTCATGCTTACGACAAAACTTCACCGCCACCTGTTTTGTCTCAAATCTTTTTTCCACCTTTTTAATTATATAATTTATTAAATGTTTTAGACTTATGAAAAATATTAATGTATATTCGCACGTATGAGACTACAAATCATATAAAACGAAACCCTATACATATAAACTAAGAGCGAGAAAGACAGCTAGAGAGAGAGAGAGAGATGAAGAAATGGTTGGGATTTTCATTGACACCTCCTTTGAGAATCTGCAATAGTGAAGAAGAAGAACTTAGGCATGACGGTTCCGATGGTACTCTCTTCTTCACACATCATCCCCCTGGTATATATATGTTGTTGGTGTGGCCACTATTAATATTCTTAATTTGATTTCTATTTTATGTGTAGTTTGGAGATATGATATTAACTTTGATCATCATCATCATGATGAAGACGTTCCAAAGGTGGAAGATCTCCTCTCAAACTCTCATCAAACCGAGTATCCTATAAACCATAACCAAACCAATGTCAACTGCACCACTGTGGTTAACAGGTTAAACCCACCCGGTTACCTTCTCCACGACCAAACCGTAGTTACACCACATTACCCGAACCTAGATCCGAACCTTAGCAATGATTATGGAGGTTTTGAGAGGGTCGGTTCGGTCTCGGTTTTCAAATCTTGGTTAGAGCAAGGCACTCCAGCATTCCCACTCTCGAGTCATTACGTTACTGAAGAGGCTGGTACGAGCAATAATATTAGTCATTTTAGTAACGAAGAGACTGGTTATAACACCAATGGCTCAATGCTATCATTGGCTTTGAGCCATGGGGCTTGTTCTGATTTGATCAACGAATCGAATGTATCCGCACGGGTCGAAGAACCGGTTAAGGTAGATGAGAAGCGGAAGAGATTGGTTGTTAAACCTCAGGTAAAGGAATCCGTTCCTCGGAAGTCGGTTGATAGTTATGGACAAAGAACTTCTCAGTATCGTGGAGTTACAAGGTACGTACGTTATTAAATAATGACGTCTCAAACATTTGTTTTGGTTTAAATGATGTCTCAAACTTACACGTAAGAAAAATGTGAATGCCACAATTATGTTACTTATGTATATTTGTCATTTTATTTTGTAGATTATGTATAATTGTGTCGACACATATTTATGTTGTGCGTGTATACAGGCATAGATGGACAGGGAGATATGAAGCTCACTTATGGGATAATAGCTGTAAGAAGGAGGGACAGACAAGGAGAGGAAGACAAGGTCAGAAAAAACAAATACAAAATAATTTTCCGATTCAATATGCTATCATGCATCAATAATCTTACTAACAATTATTTAATTTTGGCTTCGTATGTACTTTCGAATTCGCTTCTTGATCAATCACAGTGTATCTTGGTAAGCCAGAACTTTATTTTACAACCTATTATGCATGAGATCCCTCGTTCATTTCTTGTTGCCCTATTTTTGGCCTTCGAAGTAAAAATTAACCTTGTTACCTTCTGATAATTATAGAAAAACATTTAATAGTAGAATTAATACTTACTAAAATAGGAGGGTATGATGAGGAGGAGAAAGCAGCGAGGGCATATGATTTAGCGGCTCTGAAGTATTGGGGTCCTACCACTCACTTAAATTTCCCTGTGAGTTTGATCTTTCTGGTCCCGTACCTAGCTCCACTTCTAACTCCTTTATTACATGCAAGTGTGTTTTATATATGTACACTTATATACATGCAACATAACAGTTTCCATACTTATTTCGATATTTTGGATCTTGAATGTAATCATTTTCCGATTTTATTGACTTGATTTTGATGGAACTACATAGATTTGGCTTGTGATATCAGTTCCTTTGACGCTCTTTTATTCAGTTGAGTAATTACGAAAAGGAGATCGAGGAACTCAATAACATGAATCGGCAAGAATTTGTTGCCATGTTGAGGAGGTAATTACTCAACAGTGGGTTTGTAATGATATTTATGGACCTTATATAGTCATATGCATTTAACCATTAACAAACGCTTTGTAATTACATATCATAATCATAGGAATAGCAGCGGGTTTTCGAGGGGAGCTTCCGTGTATAGAGGAGTTACAAGGTTTGATTTGGACATATATGTGAAACTTGTATATATTTATATATGTACATGTACATGCATGGAATTAGATCATGATGATCATGCATGTATAACTCATGTAGGCATCATCAACATGGAAGGTGGCAAGCCAGAATTGGAAGAGTTGCTGGAAACAAGGACTTGTACCTTGGAACATTTAGTATGAACCACTTCTATACATATGGAATTATATCATAGCCTTTGAATTATTAAATATCACATTTTGTAACTATGATGAAGGCACGCAAGAAGAAGCAGCGGAGGCGTACGATATCGCGGCAATTAAATTCAGAGGCCTAAACGCTGTAACCAATTTCGATATAAATAGATATGACGTGAAGAGGATATGTTCAAGCTCAACGATTGTTGATAGCGACCAGGCCAAACATTCTCCCACCAGCTCTGGCGCCGGCCACTAACCGACACCGTAAACTCCTCGCCGGAGAGACTATTCCCACGTACGGTTGGTTTGAGGAAATAAGTTCGTCCAGTCTGTTTAATCATTTATGGTTTAATAAACATATATTCCTAAGTAATTGAGGCCGGTCTACATATATACAACTTTTTTAGCAAATTAAGTTATCAGAATCCACTATATATTATTCTCTATGATATACTTTGATTAAATTTCGTTTTTATTTTTAATTGAAAAAAGTTAATGCATTCATTATTTACAGGATCCATAACATAAGTGTTAATTAATTAGTATATATTAACTGCACCAAGTTGAGGAGAGGCGATTCCTCAATTTGTGTGCCTTCTTCTGTCGTGGTCGTACTTTAAGGAAAAGCGTTACAAATTTAAGTGAAACTTATTTAACTCATAATCAAATCCATCCAAGCCTTTGATAGTTTGATTAATTTTGAACCCGTATCGAGCTAATTCCCTCATGCCATGGTGAAAATAATTGGTGTCAATGGAAATTTGAAGGTTTCTATGGACTTCTTGAGATAAACTAAAGTAATATCAGATGTTAAAAAAAAAAAAAAAACTTTTTATATAATTTTTATTTTATTTATATGCTCGGTTACAAAGCCGGACAAATATCTAGCCGTCAAGAAACAAAAAAAGAACCAACATATGACATATATCACCATCATCGTTATTGTTATGATTCAACATTTAATTAGGGTATATTCTTGAAATCAACTTCAACTTCAACTAATTCTCTTTCTCCTTCTTTTAGCGGCAATGACTGTCCTATCTTTGTCAAACAATTGTTCAGAAGTTTTACACAGTTCATCATCTGATTGAACTTTTCCATTTCTTCGTCACTCAAAAGCGTATCATCTGTGACTTTTTCCTTCCCCAAATAAGTTTGTTCGAGTTTCTTTAGAACCTCCTCGACATCCTCCACATTCTTTTTAGTTTGTTCAAGGGTCGCCAATTCAGCGACATCTCTTTGTGATTCATAAGAAGCCATTTCTTATATAAAATAAGGTAAAGGAAGAATATGTGTGCGTGATAGAGAGATGATGATAATGGTGGTAAATGAGAGTTGAAGAACAAACATATTTATAGTGTGGGGTGGCTTATATTAATAAAAATAACAATTAATATTTGAGATAAGAAGATTTGTTCCCCATAAATTATAGATTACCTAATTAATATAGTGTGGTTGAGTAAAGAGGATTGAAATTTTTACATATGAGATTTGTTCCTTTTTCCTAATATTTAATTCTACCATATTTTCTTCTGTTTAATTTGCAAACACTCATTTTCTTTTTAATATTTAAATGTCATTTTTTTTATTATACCCTCATTTTATGTCCTTTTCATAGGCATTTCTTAGTATGCATAAAAAGATAAAATGCTTTTAACTTTCTTGCATGTTTAAGCTTTTATATATATAAAAAATTATGCTGACAAATGTATCTCTCGGAATCTGTTTTGTGTATTCAGTTTCCATTGAATTCAAATTTAACTTTAATCCTCAATTTTGTAGTTACGTTTATACACGTGGTGGTTGCTAAAAAAATGATACTAGCTAGTGTGTTGTCACCTAATTTAAATCCATTTTTCGTGTTAACGTTTTTATTCTTATCCCTAATTACGTAATTAACAATTTAATATTCATTCATTGACTTTTAATTCGAGATTATCAAAATTCACAAGCAATGTTCAGAAAAAACACTGACTTCGCTAATGCATTGCTTCTCAATCAAATTTCTCCAATTTGCACATGATTTTGCGTCTGTTTCCGGCAAACTTATTATAAAACTTTTCTTCTCCGATTTGGAATCTCTTAATTCATACTTTGATTATTGTACCCTAATTGTGATTTCAAAGAGAAGAAACACACACACACAAAAAAAAAAAGTATGGAGGTAGAGATTGTGTGGTTGGTTAAAGCCGCTTGGATCACCGTTTGGATCGTCTCTATACTTCCTTTGGTGATTGCTTCAATACCTAGTTCAAAGCTTAACTCTTTTCGTGAACTCGTTTTGAGTTTCGCTGGTAGAGGCAAGATTCTTCACCCATCCTCTCAGGTATGCGTAAAAATATTCGAACTTGTTCTGTTTTTGATTGTTGAATGTGGAAAAGGGCTAAAGCATTTTTAAGTAACTCAGATGTGTTATACTCTCTATGTAGAAGTTTACAGTTCCTCAGAAGTTCTTTGGTCACTTCTATGTTGTCGGAGTGGTGTGGACAACTCTCCTGCTTGCTGCAACTTGGATGTATGCTTGCAAAATGGCCGGAGGTTCCCACGTTTTCTCTTTCCATATGACTCATGTTGAGCATCGGTTTAAAGTGGGGCGAGCGGTGTTTCTACTTCTTCTGATGGAGATCCATGTCTTGAGACGTGTTATAGAGTCATTCTATGTATTCAAATATAGCACTTCCGCTCGGATGCACATTCTCGCTTATGTTGGCGCATTGTTGTAAGTCTCATCTCCTTATATTATACTTTGATTGTCTTTCTGTTTGGCTTTTAATATTGTGTGTGTTTAGTTACTATGTAGCAGCGCCTTTGTCACTCTGCTCCAATATTGCTCCAGAGGTAGCAAGATTCGTAGGAAGTCAAGTGGCTGAGTTCATTGCTAGTGGGAAAAGCCATAGTCATGATTTTAATTTGTTATTATCTATAAGTCCTTTGATGAAGCTTGGATCACTCCAGTGGATTGGTGGAGCCATTTTTCTTTGGGGATGGATACATCAACGTCGCTGTCACGCCATTCTTGTAAGTTCTAACAATTAGTTTTTTGCTCATCATTGTGAAATAACAAAACGTACGTTATTGCAGGGATCACTCCGGGAATATCCTAGTCAAGCAAAAGAGTACATAATTCCATATGGAGATTGGTTTGAGATGGTCTCATGTCCGCATTTCCTAGCAGAAATCGTAATAAATCCTCCTTAGTAGATAGATATCTTCAACTTCTCCCATTTTTTTATTTTATTTTAAAATATATTTTCTAATGATATGATGCTCTGAGATTTAGGTTTTATATCTAGGTTTACTTATATCGAGTGGAGGAACAGATATAAGCATCTGGTTACTCTTTGGTTTCGTGGTATGGTTCACTCTCTTATTTGCAAAATCCACTAATGAAATGCTTTAATTTGTTTCTCAAGGGTGTTTGTTTTATTTATTTATTTTGTAGGCTGCTAATCTGACATACGCAGCTGGAGAAACGCACCGTTGGTATCTCCAAAAGTTTGAGAATTATCCGGCTAGTCGGCATGCTATTTTCCCTCATGTCTACTAAATGGTTAAGAAAAAAAACACAACTTTGGCCAAGTTTATACTGTGGTTGAAGTTTCATATTTGTGTAAATGCTAAATTCTCAAGAACAAAGATTTTTGGTGCTTTGTTGTGTTATGCATGCTTTGCTCGAAAAAGGGTATCTCGCATATATATATCCCATATATATATATATATGCCTTTTTATCAGCTTTCACACTTTCTTTCTTTACACAAAGTCGATTCACAAAAGAAAATCGTAATTCCTCAATGCGACGCAATTTGGGTCACATGCATACATTCAAATTAAATCTAGTAGTCTATTATCTATATATACACATGTCTGTGTATGTGAGTACTGACTACTGAGTACATGTATATCAAATTGCGTTAAATGTATATCTTTTTGATGACGAACGTGTAGCTTTATTAAATCGGCTCCATACCTCACAGATAAATGATTTCATCAGAATCCACTTTACGTGTGTCTCTTCCATCCCAGCACATTTCCCTCAATTATTACTGAAAGGTTATTTAAAATAACAGATTTGTGTTGCAAGTGTCATTTATAGCTGTAAAAATTATTTCAAAGCAAAAAATTAATAAAGAAAGATGTTTTAGAAAAAAGCTACAATTCAACTGTTTAGTTAGGATTTCATCATTTCTTTTCCAGGATATTATAAGAGAATAATATATGTTCATATGAGAATATTAAGTTTGCTAGACTAATATACAATCACACATTGGATGTTTGTAGCTGGTGTTGTGTGTGTGTGTGTGTTTTTCTTCTTCTGTTCTATAGCTTCTAGGTATTTTTCATTATTTGTATTCATATATATCTGTCAAAAATCTAACAATGGTATAAAACATAACATTTCTGCTCACNTTTTTTTTTTTTTTTACCAACTTTAAAACACACAAGTGAAGTAGGAATCTCTCATCTCATCTGCAATCATATAAGATGGGCCTTACAAATAAAATAATATAAAAGAAGAGATCCAAAATGGGCCTGATAGTAATATCAAAACGCTCTCGTCACTCTTCGTTCCTAATTTAAAACACAAACACACCAGAAACGATCTTTCCTCTCTTCTTCAATTATTTACGTTACACCTTCTTCTTCTTCAGATTCGCTTCTCTTTCTTTTCCTCGAAACGATTCAGATTCTTCTCCCACTATACAACTATTGGTTTTTCAGTTACTCAAATCGAGAAACCCTAATTTCATAATTCTGAGATTTTGAGCTCATATCCCAAATTTCGAATCTCACTCTGTTTTTTCCTCTGTAATTTCTCAGATTTCTACCAATGGAACCTTCATCACAAAGTTCGAGACTTTTTCTTTTCTGCTTCGTCTTCTTCTTCATCTCTGCTTCTATCTTCGTTGACTCAAAATCACAAGATTCTTCCTCAATTACTCCACCACCACCGCCTCCTCCACCGCCACTATCCTTATCTCCACCGCCGTCTCCTATAACGGCTATTGAGAGTAACAAGGCGATTCACGAGAAACATCACCACCGAAGAAAGAAATGGAGACAGAGAAGACACCATAAACATCCACCACCGCCTCCTCCGAAGAAGCAGAAGGTGAACACAGGAAAGACGGTGGGGCTTTTCTTCGCCGGCGTAGCTGCAGCTTTGCAAGTAGTTGTTGCTGCTTTCTTGATTTTCAAAAGAAGACAGCTTCTTCTTAAGATCAATGATAGACACTGACAGATTCCAAGCTTGTTGTCACAGAAATCGACATTGTTGAAAAGAGCTTGAAGTTAGAGTTAAGTCAATCTCAATTTTGGTCCTCTTAAATCTGTAAATTTATAGTCTTTTGACTTAATTTCAAAATTTGTTCTTTATATCTGAGTTAATCCAATAGAAAAAAAAACACTGAATTTTGGGGATGATTGTTGATGCAATAAATAATTACCAGATATAGATCTAAGTTAGCCTACACATGAAGTCTCCTTTTTGTATGGTTCTTTAGAGTTAAATGTCATACATATCATGTAGAATAATTGCAGAGGACCGATCTAACTTTTATGGAGTTGGGACCACTGGAAACCCATGTGAGAGTCTGGTCCTAAAAGTTAGCTTATGTTTGGAGTTTTTTTCTAAATTGGAATGTTCACAAATGTCAATGCTTAGTTTTAGCTAATGATATGAACGGTGTGACCAACTCAGGATCTTAATTGAAAAAACTCACATACAATGTAACAATTTTGACAGGTTTTGAAGAATTACAAGGCACACAAAACAGAGAAGACAAGAATCAATTAAAGAGAAAAAAAGATGAAGAAACAGGTTTTGGTGTTTTAGTCAAGGAGTAGTCCTAAGTCTTTTTTTAGCCAGTTCCTCCAAGAACACCCTTTAGCTTCTTGACTGTAGTGGCGTCAAGGAAAGTAGTACCCACGACGAGTTCAGTGGGAAGACTGTTAGCAAAGAGTGCGAAGTCGAGAATCTGCAGACCCGGATTAGCGCTGTTGAAAGTGACAACGGCTGAAGCAGAGGATTTTCCCGCGTTGATCTGGAAATGAAGCAAGCCCTGTGGGAAAACCATGACCTGTCCTGGTTTGAGTGTCTGCACGTAGACAGCGTTTGCCGAGGAGACAAACCCAGCGGTAATGGAGCCAGTAAGGACAAAGAGAACCTCAGAGGCACCAGGGTGAGTGTGCATTGGGATCACACCTTTAGGAGCTAAGTCAAGTCTAGCTGTAGAGAGGCCTAGACCGTTCAGACCCGGGAACTGAGCTGCGAAAGCGGGTGTGACAGCGGCGTTGATGATGTTTGTAGTGTTTCCAGGAGTGCCTAAGCCAGAGAAGACAAAGTCTGTAGCTTTGACATGAATGGGACGAATGCAAGGGTAACCCGCAGGGGTTTCAGCGCGTTTCAGGTTTGCGACACAGAAATCTTGAACAGAGGCATTGGATAGAGCAAAGAGAAGAGATAAGAGGAAGATAGTACGCAACATTTTGAATGGTTGGTTTAAGAGGAAGATAGTACTCTACTTTTCTTTTCTTTTTCCCTACTCTTCTCACTCCTCTCGGTCTCGGGTGTTTATATAGAGAGGTGTGGGATAAACTGTGTGGTGAACATTCGAAAGACGGAGATAAGCTTTTAGAAACCATTATGGACGTCCAAGAAGAAGGACCACTCTTAGAAACAAACAAAACGCCTCTTTTCTTTGCCTGCCTGTTCTGCATCATTTAGATCGCTGGTGATCTTAATGTTGATGTAGACACTGATATTTACTATTGGTTGAAGAAGATTTCCAATTTTTATCATAGATGAAGCCGTTGATTTCGGACTGCAGACTGCGGGGTCAAGGGTTTTGAGAAGAACAGACAAATTAAAAGACATCAAGCTCAATTTTCTTTTCTTTCTTGCGGATTTAACTTGTTGCTTAAGTAAGTAGAAGAGAGCATTCCACGTCCATAAGACAGACACGTCTAACTACATTGGGTTGGGTAGTTAAAGACTTATTAGAGTTATTATGAGTGAAGAAGAGCCAAAGATAAGATTTTGTCACAAGTTGGGTTAAAGTTGACGTAGAGTATACGAGGACAAGGTGTGAATACGAATGTGTTGTTACGTAGTGTAGGCCAGTGGCACATGTGACGAACCATTAAAAGACACTATTTGACAGCCAGAAGAAGCTTAACAAAGATGTCGACAAAAATACAAGTTTAAGAAAGATTCTTACAAAGATCCTTTTTTTTTCTTATCTTTTGTTCAACCTACAACAATAGTATCTTTCTATGTTTAAACCATTGACAATAATGGGCTAAAAGATCAAATATTGACCCAAAACTTATAATAAATAGGCTTTGGCCCATAAGTGAGGCTCTGGCGGGAAAGATTAGTTATTTATGTAGTTTCAGTTTTGTGAATACAATGATTAACATGCACTGTGCCGCACGTTATTTTTACGGAAAACAACTGCAAATCTGCAACGACTATTTTATTCAATTGAATCAGACCGGAATAAACCGACTAAACCGGATTAGACCGGAAGAGATTTAAACGGCTCTGTTTTGTCTAATTTTAATCACAACCAATTTCTCTTTCAAAGACACACACATGCACAAGCACCACCATATTTTCAGATCATCACCACTGTAATGGTGTCAATGAAAAGCTTCGTTCATATTCTCCGTCGATACATCTCCATTGCAATCACTCTCTTCTATAACCTCATTTGGTGTTTATTCGACAATTTCGATTACCCGATCCTAATCAAGCTCGCTGATACATTCTTATCATTATATTTCCTAATCTTCTGCGATCTCCGTCCAATCACCGTCGATTTAAACGATGGAGAAACCACATTACATTTCTGGATCTCCGGCCACCGTAAAATCAACCGCCCTAACCTCGTCATGTTACACGGCTACGGAGGAAATTCGAAATGGCAGTTCATTCATCAAGTCTCAGATCTATCGAAATCGTTTAATCTCTTTATCCCTGATCTTGTGTTCTTCGGGAAATCGTACTCGAGAAACACCGATCGGACTATCGAGTTTCAGGCGAGGAGTATCGTCGGAGGTTTGAAGAGGTTAGGTTGTGGTGACGGAGATTTATCGGTTTATTCAATTAGTTACGGTGGATTTGTTGCGTACCGGATAGCGAAGATTTGGCCGGAGATGATTGAGAAATTGGTGATTGTGAGTAGTGGAGTTGGGTTTACACAACAGCAAAAGATGACGGAGATGAAAAAACACGGCGGAGATGTATCGGAGATTCTTGTTCCGAGTAATCCGAGAGATCTACGGTTGTTAGTTAAGGTTTCGATGAATACAGGTATCAGATTTCTTGACTGGGTTCCAGATTTCATCCTCTCCCAATTCATCGCTGTAAGTTCTGTTTATTATTGTTAATTACTGAATCTTCCCCGTATTTATCTGTTATTCAAAAATTGACCTGTAAGTTAGACAAATTGCGAATTAGCCCTAAAGTTTATAAATCCTCAGGTGATGTATGAGACAAATCGGCAAGAGCTTGTTGATTTAGCTAAGAATTTGCTGGAAAGAGAAGAGGAGCCAGAGTTATTTTCAATATCACAGGTAATTTGATATTCATTGATCCATAAAAACAGTTAAAATTGAATAAGTTTAGTAATTGAATGATTTATTTGGTATTGATATTCAGAGAACGTTAATCGTTTGGGGTGATAAGGATAATGTGTTTCCGTTGGAGCATGGACGTCGTCTACAAAGGTAAATATAGTAATAGACATTAACAAAATACTACAACAGTGTATGTCATAGAAATTAAATCTCTCCTTCTTTGTATAAATGGTGACTTATTATTATTAACATTTTCTTGACAGGCATTTGCCGAATTCGAGTTTAGAGGTATTGAAGGAAATTGGACATGGTGTGAACATTGAAGCACCAACTACTCTTAACAATTTGATTATCTCGTTTGTTTTAGGTGTTCCTTAATTTATATTGTTAAATATCTTTTACGGTAGTAAATATATATATACTGTTTATATGGTCATGTTTTCATATACCTGATCCGAAAATATTCGACTGGCGCAAAACAAGCAGTCAAAATCACAACAAACTACGCAATTTCAGCGCATTGGGTTTGAGATAAGAATATAAGATAACTTGTGTTTCAAGGCACTTTTTTAGTTAACGGAAACTAAGGAACATAATTTGGCAATGCTGTAATTATAGGGGAAAAAGGTATATAAAATTTGAATTCAAATCTAAGTTTGTTTCCCATGTACTCGTAGTTTTTTTAGATATATCCCGAAACGATTTTAGCAGTGTTGGTTGGCCATAATTTTCAGTTGGATCAATATAAAATTTATGATTTTATGCTAACTTTTATGTTGGTTTCGTGTTATTCTTTGTTTTCGTGGCTATGTACTATTTGCTAATAGTTTTTTGGTCTTGATACTTCAATTTATTTTACATCAACTAAAATATTTAAAACACTGATTTAATCAAGGAATAGAATTTCAGTTAGAATTAAAAAAAGAACGCAGATAGGCAATGATTGTGAAGCCGAGAGTGACGAGGTTTTCCAGGTTTATTGTGTTAGCAATCTCTAGTTTTCAAGAATTAGGATCTAAAACTCAAATGAGCATCAAACTAACGATGTATCTGCTTTGGTTTAGAAGCAAATAATTGGTAGAGTCACCTTTCCTATGACTTCTTCCGAAGAAGTTCGTCCTCTTTACCTGGTGCATTGACAAAAGGGTTACACCGAAGACATTGGAGATCTTTGCATTTTCTTTGGTATAAACGAGGCTTTTTGTGTCAAATTAAAGCGAGCATGTACCGTGGCCTCAAACCTAACTCTATATACTTCATCGACCACCGTCGTGTTTATCGCTACGACAGCCCACACCTATATATAAAAATCTCACAGGTTAGCCCAAAACGTTTACTCGTCCTGTGAATTTCTGGTTTGCTCCCATCCTATAGTAGCTTGGAAATTAAAAGGTGTTTATGGACTTATCAATACTATTAAATCTGTCGTGTTCATGGCTTTAGAACTCCTTTCATTTAAATCAAATAAAATTTCAAACGGATTTGAGCAAAAAACTATATATAGGCTATTGGACACAAAACACTCATCTATCCAATTCCAACCCTAAGCTTGGTCGGTTCGGTGAGTGTGCTTCAGTATTGGTGTGATTTTGCGTGAGTAGCTCTTTTCCACCCTTTATATTATAGTCCCAAGACGTTGGACCATGAGTTAAAAACTCCACATACTAGTGAAATGTTTTTCTTTTTCAAATGTGGAACAAAATTTTCCTCTTGTTAATTTCTTTTGTATTCCATGCAACCAATTTTCGACACTTAATTTGCCAAATCTCAATTTTTTTTTTTAATTGGACAAAACCTCAAATTATCTAAAAACTTAAAAATTCCTTAAAATTTTCAAATTATTTAGAATTAATAATAACTACTCGAAATATCCAAATCCGGATCCAACTTTTACCCTATAAGAATGATGATAATTATTCTAAGTCCCTATTAAATAAAACTTAGAATAATTAGTTTAAATATTTGAATTATCATCATTGTTATACTTGTTATCAAATTATTTGACACCTTACGAAAAAAAAAATCAAATTATTTGACATATTTTTTAAAAAAAGTAGTAACTTACTAACTTTAGATAATTTTAATTACCCTTGTCCGACAACTGCTACTATTACATGAAATAAACAGGCCTAATAAGACGTAGAGAATAAAACAAAAGTTACGGGTCGGGTCATCACAATAATCCGGCTCCAGATGTCTGACACTGGCATATCTTTAACCTCCATAACTCTGCAAATTAAAGATTCAGAGAGTAAGTAAGTACAACCAAAAAAATCTTTATTTCTCTTCTCCAAAAGAGTTATTATAAAAAGAAAAAAAGAAAGATAAGAACATTTATATATATTCCCCTCAAATCTCTCTCTGTCTCAAACTGTTTGTCTACAGACGACAAGTAGATTCCTTTTCCTTTGCTTTCTCAGCATCCAATAATTGTCATATTATTTCTCCATTAAGATTCTTGTTTCTTTATTTCCCGAGATTATTTTCTTGATTTCCTCCTCTGCTTCCTCTTCCCGGAGCTTGTTTTTTCAAAGGTATGAAACTGAATTTAGAGTCTTTCTTACTTGTAAAAAATCTTGCTTTGCTTTTTTTGGATTCATTAGATATGATTTCTGGGTCTTAAAAATTTATGGAATTTTATGAATCTTATGGAATCGGTTTCTACTTTTGTTGAGATTTATCTCACTATAGGTGAAGGCTACTTATAGAATCATCAGCTATTACTTGTTCTCTCTTTTTATCTATATATAGATCTCTTTTTATCCTGAAAACGTGTTTGATGTTTTGTCCGAAATTGAGGGTTCTTGAAATGTAACTGAAAATTAAAAAGAATTTTAATCTTCGCTTTGTGTTGTTACTTGAAAAGTGAGATCAAGATTTTATAGACAAGGTCAACGGAACAAGAATAAACACTTGTTTAATGTTGAGTTTTGTTGCAATTGTAGAATCAAGATTTGAGATTTGATGGAATCAAGAATGGAAGGAGATGTGTATTCTGGATTTGGAGAGAGATACCAAATGGATGGTAAGTTGTTGCAGAATTTCCAGAAGAGCTTTGTTCAAGTTCAAGACATTCTTGATCAGAACCGGCTTTTGATCAACGAGATCAATCAGAACCATGAGTCGAAACAAGCTGATCACTTGGGAAGAAATGTTGGTTTGATAAGAGAGCTCAATAACAATATCAGAACTGTTGCAAGTCTTTATGGAGATCTCTCTCATTCTTTTGCTAGATCGGTTGATGCTTCATCGGAAGGCGAATCTACCGGGACATTGAAATCTGACGGTAAGGCCAACAACCAGAAGAGATTTAGATCCGGGTAATATAACCAAAAACATCTTGATTTTGTAGATTCAAAGCTAATTTGATTGTGGATTAAGGTGTGTCATGTTTTTGTTGTTGTTGTTGTGGAACAGTTATGACATTAATATTGTGTTTTCTTCTTAAGGGTCTTCAACAGTTTTGCTTATGTAATTTCTGTTGAAATGTTATCTACATAATGTTTATGTCTTTGATTCTGAGATAATAAATAAAAGAGTTCCTCTTTTGTTAGATTTGGCATATCTCTGAAATTCAAGTTCTGCCACCAACTGATACATTTATGACAAGTTAATAATTAGACCAAAAGTTCTCTAATCATCCTTTTTATGCACTTCAAGATAATCAAAAATGATGTGTAAATCATGTTTTGCAGAAACTCAAAATTTAGCAATGTTCATCTGAACCTTTATTAGCTCAAAATAAAGTTATAAAACTCAATCAAAATAAGAAAAAGAAAAACATGAAAGAGTACTAAAAAGTCTGATCTAGCAAAAGAAGATGATTATCCTCGTTGCCTTTGTGCTTGCATGATCCTTTAAAGTCAAAAAGACAACAGAGACTTGTAGTTTTAACTTTAGTTAGGTACTTTTATTATTCCTTATCTTTTTTCTCCATTTTTACACAAGTTTCAAGTTGTTTTACAACACAAAGCCTCTTTTTTCCTTTCTTTATTTGTTTCATTTGGCATTTGGACAAAAGAATCCAGCCAACTTTTTGGTTCACTTCACCTTTAATAATCAATTTCTTGGCTCACATCCATTTTCCAATCAAAACTTTCTTTTGGATATTTTATGAAACTATGAAAGTGAAAGAATGTATATGGTAGGGTCTCCCATACTTTATTTCATTCTTGCTATGATACTCATGGTTAAAATTAACAATTCTAAGGCTTTCAAAGCATCTAGAGACCCATATCAAATATAAAGGAAGGAATTTCTTATCTTCATCAACAGAAACATGTTGTTAAATATAGACAATGATGATGTCTGATTACAAAAATAAAAGAAAGATATAGGCAGTGATGATGTATAATGTGATTGTCTGTTCATCTCAGCTTTGAAGCTTACTTCTTGTCACTCTGTCTCTGCATCACTTTCATCAATTGTCCTTCCCAGTCAGATACAACCTCTTCTCCATTCGTAACCTGACCGAATCAGAAGCCTCATCAGTAACAAATGCTTATTTGTATAGGAAGCATCATCAATAAAATGTTAGAATCCTACCTCAAATATCAACCCTGTTGGTGGGATCACACTTAGTGCTTCAACACATATACGAGCAGCATCTTCCTTGCTTATGCTTCCTTTGGCTGCAGCACCCTGTTTCCATTCATAACAATATTGTCTAAAGTTTAAAGCCAAGATACATGTTTTTCCTTATCTATTATAAGATGACTTTACCGCGCTAAAGTTGAAGCCTTGACTCCCTCCAGGACTGTTCTCCAGCTTGCCTGTTCTTATGATTGTATAAGGGACATTTGAAGATATAGCGGCGTTTTCATCTTGCTCGGCCAGTTTTTTGGCTTTGCTATTCATCATAGCTTGAATTCCGCCGCTGCTTTCATAAACAGACAACTGCAGCTTCATTAAACCATGACCTCACAGACACAAAACAAAACAAAACAATTCCAACTTCCAAGCCTTGCAAGATTGTTGCTAATGCATCACCATTAACTGTCTAATTCTCATAATATGGAACTGAGCATGACAAGGGCAAAGTCATGGAGATTGTATACTTACCTGAGACAAGAGAACTGCGTGTTTTACACCTCTAAAACTCTTGACAATCGATAAGAAACCTTCCTGCCAAGGAAAGAATGAAATGCTCCATGTTTTAGATCAATGTACAACTTGATACGAATGGTGAACGGTTTGGTTAAACATACTGTCGGGGATATGACCGCACCAACACCCTTAAAAGCTTTCTTTAAGAAACGCTCGTCGCTTGCATCTCCAGTCGTCAACTTCACAATTATAATTCCACTCAATGTTTGCCAACGTAAAGAGAAACAACAGATAGAACCAAGAGTATATATTCAATGAACCAACCTCAACATAAGATCCAAAAGCTTCCAAAGCCTTTCTTTTGTCCTTCACAAGTGCTTTAACCCGAGTTCCTTTCACAATCAGTTGCAGTATAATCATCTACATCAGCTAAGAATTAACAGTTCTCAGTTTCACTTTTAAACTTTCATCTTGTTGCATCCAATGGATGATGCTTCTGTGAAAAGCAAACACACCTGACCCAAATCACTGTCTCCATCAGTTACAAAAACAACGTCTTTCTCTCCATCAAGATCATCTTCTTTTTCCTCTGCTTCATTGGTTTCAAATGAGATACCAAAATGCAGATAAGAGTTATGTGCAAGTCCTGAGATTCCATTTCAACCATTTTAAGTATCTTGCATTTTGTTTTTAATGATACCTTCAAATTCATCGTCGTCTCCACTTAAAGATCCATCCTTTGGCCGAAGTTCAGGAGCTCCATACCATTTCCTAAGCTTGGGACCGCCTTAAAACAAGAACACACAAAGACCAAACTCAAGACAGTTAAAAAGTCTCAATTTTTCTTCTCATAAAAAATTCAAATTCAAATTTCCATGGCAATGAGAATACCTTCGATATAATCGAGAATCTGATCCACAAAACTGATTTTCTTCTTAGCGAAACAACGAACAAGACAACGTTTTCCAGATGTTATCCCAATTCGACATTTATTAGCTTCTGAGTCCTGATTCGAAGAAGAGAAGAGTAACGAAGGTCCTTGACTGAGGAGACACGAAGGTAGAGAAGTACCCGCCATGTCTGCAACCACAAAGATAAGGTTTCGTCCTCACCTTGCTTCTACTGTAAATCTCTCAACAGTTCACAGTAACCCTCTAGATGAGAAAGAGGTTTCTCTAAACCGGGATAACTACAAAAATACCTGCTATTGGATCGGATAAGATTGTTATGCAAGGTGTCCAGAGCAAGTCCTTTCATTTTGCAACCTTATCTCAACGTTCTTCTGCTGATAAAGTTTGGGACTTTCTTCATAAAAATGTGTGCATGCTAGTTTCTAGTTTTGTTCTCTCTTTTTTTGTGTTATCTTCTATGAGTCTCTTTATTCATAGATGTTTTCGTTTGATTATATATACCTTAGTCATGTTATCTATTTATGATGTAGCTCGTTCTTACTTGAGATTGCACTAGTAGTCTTGCTTAATGACATATAAATCTTGATTTAAACTCCCTCTGGATATTCTTTCATAGAGAAAAAAAATTCTTATGATGATTTTATTGTTGTTGTTACTTGTTTTCTCAGCATTGATCCATCTCTGCTCAATCCTTACACCAAATTTTGATGGTATAAGAGGATTCAGTGACAATGCTTATATTAAAAATGGAGTTTATAGTCTCTCTGAACTATCTATGTCCAAGTTCTTGGGAGTTCGGAAGCACCTTACATCGTTGACATTTGTTCTAAGTTTTCCTATGACAATTCTTTTCGTTTGCACATTCAGAGATCAGTTTGAGATCCACTAAAGTTGATGTGGTCTGATACTCACTTCTTATCCCAACCTAATCACCATGATAACTTAGTGCTTTTGCTTACCGTCCTAATGGTTTTGTGTTTAGTTTTTTTCTTTTTCCTTTCAAGTTTCCATTGTTGCAGGAGAAACAGGTCTACTCAGACATGCAACTTCCATTCATGATGCAGCAAAATGATCATTGTTGCAAGAGAAGAGAAGTCCACAATGATGTCTCAAGGATCAAGGACATTATTTAGCAACAAAGAAATGTTGATTTATGTTTTCAACTATCATGTACTAAGTAATAATTCAAACTTTGTGAAACATCTAACAATTTGAGAGCAAAAAAATTACAAATTAACATATGAGTGTCAAATTCACAGACGGCGTGCAATCCTGATCTAGATAGAGCAGACGACACGGCGTGTCTTGCACACGTGACCTAAAACGGAACGTAGTTTACTCTGTTTTGGCATATTAAGCTATTTACTGACGTGGCAATGCTTCGATATCGGACCAAAGCTGAATAGGTATATACGGATTCCAAATCACAAAATAAAGTTATTTTTGAGTTAATAAAACGCTTTGGAGTCCGGGACCTGTTAATTTTGCTCTAAGCACTGGAAAAAAAAAAAGCCTAAAGGGAGCCAAACATAAAAGCAGTACCAAAAATTTCCACTTTTCTTTAACCTTTTTTGCTTGTCTAAGAAACTTCTCCTCTGAAATCATCGTAGATTAATCTGTTTTCTTAGACATGATTAAGTCTCCGACGCTTTGAGGTAACCGGAAAGTGTAATCAATCGCTTGTTGCTGTATTTGTCACTCTCCGGCGACAAAACTTGATTTCCGGTGGTAAGCAATAAAAATTCAACCTTTTTTTAATTCGTTTCTACATTTCAAGCTTTGATTTTGTTCTTTCTTAATATGTTGTTGTTGTATTTCTGTGTTGTATTCGTAATTCGATCTAAAATTGTCAAATTGATTGTGAGAATGCAAGGTCTTAGTTTGTCAATTGCGAAACTTGTGAATTCTTTGGAATTTCAATTTTTTAATCTTTCTTAATTTTGTATACTTAGTGTTATACTTAATATTCAAAGGGCTTTACTTTTGTTTGATAATAGATACTTCTCACTTTGGGGCTGCTTTGTTTTCGTCTGATGGTGTTATTTGTATGAGAATTTGCTTTGTGTTCAGGTTTTTGGTGTGAAATTGTACAGAGATGCTGTCAAATAGTAAAAGAATTGTTTTTTTCTTTGGTAAAGTTATATGTAGTACTGAAACATGCTTTGGTAGATTGGTTTTTTTAGTACTTGAAGAATATATTGAGCATATATCAATTTGTTTGCTTTTTCTCTGTTTGGGATTGCAGATAGTGTGTTCCTAAGTTAGATTTGCGATGGGAACTGTGGTTGGAACTGTTGAGGACCGCAGAGATATGTTTGAGGGCAATGCTCAGACAAGGATCACACCATTTTCTTCAACAAATCAGATTGGAAATCCTGTTGCCTACAAGCTTGTCCGGGTATGGCTATAAATGTCTTCTTTTCACTGGCTCTCTTATAGTTAATCCTATTGTTTGATTTCTGCGTGTGGCTTCTGACTTCTGTGAACTTCTTCCAAGTTAGAACGGGGACAAAATAATCTAATAGGGGCTTCTGGATTTGAGAAATCTGTCTATTATGACTATATATATTAGCCAGCCTTTCAAAATCTTATTTTGGGTTGTTTATGGAAATGGTTAGGTTTCAGGAGATGGGAGTCTAGTGCCTGCAACCGATGAAGAAATTTTGGAAGTCAATGACACCGATATGCATATTCCATCAGATACTTGTCAGACTATAGGCTACCTTGCAACCGATGAAGAAAATGTGGAGGTCGATGAGACGGATATGCATATTGCATCAGATGCTTGTCAGACTATAGGTTACCTTCCAGCTGAAGGGATACCTTCTCGGTTGTCCCAGATTGAAAGTTCAGAAGGTTTGGTTCCCTTAGACCCTTACATGTTGAACCGTTCTTGCTTAAAAGCCTATGGTAGTTTAGCTCTAATTATGCTCCTTTTCTCAGGGAACATATGTTTCTATGGTCAGGAATGCATTGTATATCCAAATGCACTTCTTTAAACATTTCATATATTTACACAGAGTGATTATGCTAGATGCAAATCATAGAGAGAGCTAAATTTTTGGTTTCTTTTCCAAACTATAGATGTGTATCAATCTATTGCAATTTCATACCAATTTCTATTATTGATATATATGCTTGTGTCTCTGTGGCTTTCTCTATCTTACGTTGAGGATTCAGATAAATTGGTGATAAATTTTCTTATTCTTTCAGCTATCAATTCAGGTTTATTGCATTCTGATAATGTGCAACCATATACAGACCAGGTAAAGTCTCGATCTGAGGTTAGTACCAGTTCAAAAGTGTTGAAAATAGAATTAAAATTTATGGCATTGTATCATTTCCACAGTTAGATTCTTAATGTTTTCATAAGAACTCCATGAGAGACCAGATGGTCTTACTCCTAAGATTTTGCTCCATCTTTGAGATTTTTGCAGTATAACGAGGAGATGTTGCAAAAGGTTGAACAGGAAGAGAGGCTTGAGAATGTACATGGATCTCAGATGCCTTCCACTCCTGCAGATGCCAATATCCAGTGTTCTAATGAAAACAACTTTTTTGAGGAGGATCAAGTCCACCATGAAGCTTTACTGCAGGATGAATGCAAGATGAATGAATCTGATATGATGGAACGATGCTCAAACGCAGTTGCTAGTCCAAAAGAAACTGCATTGTCTGCTGCTGCTCAAAAACCTGATTTTTCTAGAGTTAGAGGTGAGATCTGCTTGGATAATTTACCGATTAAAGCACTGCAAGAAACATTCAGGGCAACTTTTGGCCGTGATACGACTGTTAAGGACAAGACGTGGCTTAAAAGGAGGATTGCAATGGGACTTATTAATTCTTGTGATGTACCAACAACTAACTTGAGGGTGAAAGATAACAAGTTAATTGGAAATCAAGAGAAGTCCAACGATGTGACGAATGCCATTAGAAAGGAGATGGGAGATGACGTAAGAGCTACTAAAATGAAAGATGCTCCATCGAGTACTGATCATGTGAATGGACATTCAAACGGTGGCAACCACTATTACGCTAGTGAGGATTATTCCAGTGAACAGAGGGCTGCAAAACGAGTTAGGAAGCCTACACGAAGATACATTGAAGAACTTTCGGAAACAGATGATAAACAGCAAAATGACAAGTCAGTGATTCCTTCTAAAGATCAGAGGTTGTCCGAAAAATCTGAGGTCAGGTCTATCAGTGTCTCCTCAGGGAAGAGAGTTACTGTCACCAGGATGGTATCCCTTGCTGGATCTGAAATTGAGGTTCCTTATGTTTCTCATGTCCGGAGAAGCCGTCCAAGAGAGAACATTATGGCTCTTTTGGTATGTCTCTTGGTTACTCATGCTCCTCAATATAGTAAATTAATCTCATACCTTTCCTTTGAACTGAAAAAAGCTTCCAATCATCTGGCTCGTGTTACATCTGTGCCTTGTGTCACATGCCAAATTCTATCTCAAGAAGCACAGATGTAAAAATAATAAAATAAGTGATCATCTTCTATGCCATTATTTTGCTTTGCTGTTATGTCGGAATGTAATTAAGGATTTTACAACATTGTGTAGGGATGTCATTCCAGTTACTTGGAAGATAAAGCTAGTGCAGCAGAGAGTAACCTCAATCTGAGTCCATCCCAGTTAAGCAGTGAGGTTGTGAACCGAGATTCGGTGGAAAAGTCTGCTTCTCGACCGGTCCAAAACGAAGTAAGAGATATCTGTTGTTTAAGTTACCTTACTCTCGTAATTCTCATTTCGTACTTTGCTGATAGTAGAAATGGTATAGGGTTAGATCTCATTTACCATCTACCTGATATAAGATGAATTTGGTGTTCCAGGTATGACACAGTTTCTCATTGCTTTATTGGTTTGCGAATGCAGTTTGCTACAAGTGACGAGAACAATGTGGAGCATATTCTCTCTGAGGTTGATCAAGAGATGGAGCCAGAGCACATAGACTCATCTGGAAATAGCTCGGATGAGAATAACATTGGTGTGCCAATCATGCAAGGTGGTGCGCTTAGAAGGAAGCATCATCGAGCTTGGACTCTGTCTGAGATAGCAAAACTAGTTGAGGGTGTATCAAAATATGGAGCCGGGAAGTGGTCTGAAATCAAAAAGCATTTGTTTTCATCACACTCCTATCGTACCTCTGTAGATCTCAAGGTAATTCAACCTTTTTAACCCTCTTTGCTTATACTATCAATCAAGGCTTTGGTTTAAACATCTTGTTGTTTTTTAGGACAAATGGCGAAACCTTTTGAAGACAAGCTTTGCTCAGAGTCCCTCAAACAGCGTGGTACCTCCCTCTCTCTCTCTCTCTCTCTCTCTCTCTCTATCCCTTTAGCTTCCAACTGGAGTTTCTTTTGCTCAAGTTGTAATAACGAGAGCTTATGAGTATACTGTCGTGTTTCCAGGGAAGTCTCAAGAAACATGGGTCGATGCATATTCCTACGCAGATTCTGTTACGGGTAAGGGAGCTTGCGGAGAAGCAATCTCAGTAAGCAAGTTTGTTGGAGATAGCAACAGAAAGGAAATGGAAACAAGGTCCGACTTCTTGTAGCTGAGTTTTTTTTGTAAAATAGCAACTCAAGTAAGGGAGACGAGAAATGTGAGATAAGATAACAGTTTCTGTAGTAGACTTGTAACTTTCTAAGGAGGCTTTGTGGGTTATATATATTTATGAGAAAAGTATTAAGTAGTGTCTGTGTCCTGAATTGGTATGAATGATTCTCTATAATATCCATGGAAGTTTGACTCGGACTTGAATTGGGCCTTTTTTTGTATTCGATCCATTATTCCTTGGAGGTGGTTCTCGACCAACACGTACATGTATCTTTCTCGCTTTCTCTAGAACCATCCTACCCCTATTAACTCATCAAAATTTCTCTCCTTTCATGCAAAAGCTTCGATCTTTTAATGTTGTTTGATCGGTAGACAATCGATGCCAAAGTGGTGAGATTTTGTTTGTTAGATATGTTACTAATTTTAGAGTTCTTTAGATGATTTATCTCAGTTTAAAGTTTGTGTCTTTTTGAGTTAATGGTTAATTTGGTGGTGATTTTATGATTTGCCTTTGAATTCTGTCTGATTGTTGTTGGTTCTTTTTATGCTGAAACTAGTGAAGATACCTCAGTCCTTACCTATCTCCAGAAATTGCAGTAGTAGATTCTGAAAGAAAATGGGAATTGTGGAAAGGATAAAAGAGATCGAAGCCGAGATGGCTCGGACGCAGAAGAACAAAGCTACAGGTTTCTCTTTACATTATATAACGTATAGATGTATAGACATTGATTTGTCATATATTTCTGAAACAAAAGCAGAAGAAATGGTCAGCTAATGAAAATATTGTTACATTTTTTGGACAGAGTATCATCTTGGTCAGCTCAAGGCAAAAATTGCAAAGCTCAGAACACAACTCTTAGAGCCTCCAAAAGTAATGCAACTTCTTATTGTATATAGCTGAAGCAGAGTATTTAGTCTTCATTTCTAAATGTCTTTCAAATCTACCTAACAGGGCTCTAGTGGAGGTGGGGATGGTTTTGAAGTTACAAAGTATGGGCATGGACGTGTTGCACTTATAGGATTTCCAAGGTCTATCCTAAATTCACGCCCATCCATGATCCATGTATATGTCTTTGTTCCAACTTCAGAGTCCCTCACTATGTGTTTGTGGCTGTGATTTGCAGTGTTGGAAAGTCTACGCTTTTGACAATGTTAACTGGCACACATTCTGAAGCAGCCTCATATGAATTTACAACACTTACATGCATCCCTGGAGTTATTCACTACAATGACACCAAAATCCAGTTGCTTGATCTTCCTGGGATTATTGAAGGTGCTTCAGAAGGAAAGGGACGAGGGAGGCAGGTTTAAATCGAATTGATTCTTATTTTTTTTAGTCTCTAATCCCTTGCTATGAAATAAACTTAGATGGAAACTGTTTGTTTTTCAGGTTATTGCTGTTGCAAAGTCTTCAGACCTTGTGTTGATGGTTCTTGATGCCTCAAAAGTACGAGCTATGGTTTTGATTTCCATATAAGTATTGTGCTGGTTCTGTCTTTTTTTCGTTTTTGCTATTTTAGTCTCAGTACTTCTTCTTCCCAAAATCGTTTTAGAGTGAAGGCCACAGGCAAATACTGACTAAGGAGCTTGAAGCAGTTGGTCTGCGTCTGAACAAAAGACCTCCACAGGTAAATCTCATCTTTATCAATGGTCTCCCTTAATATCTTATAAACTAGAAACTCTTGGTTCTCTTTCACTTTATCTGCTTAATTTCTGTTTTCCATCTTTGAAAATGCTGCACTATCTTGATGTGCTACCATTTAGTGGTGTTTTGCTTTCTCTGGTCTAACAGATATACTTTAAGAAGAAGAAGACTGGTGGGATTTCTTTCAACACTACAACCCCCTTGACTCGCATTGATGAGAAGCTCTGTTATCAAATTCTGCATGAATACAAGATTCACAATGCTGAGGTACTTAAGTCCATCTTTAATCTTGTTTTTATTCAGCCTCGGACAAGAATCATTACGTGCCTCTCTTGTCCGCTAGTTAGGAGAAGAACTATAAAAACTTTAAATCATATATTTTGTTGCTTCGTTGAGAGATGTCCAATGGGTTCAGTAATAAAAATTTCAGGTTCTATTTCGTGAAGATGCTACGGTGGATGACTTTATTGATGTCGTTGAAGGCAATCGCAAATACATCAAATGTGTATATGTCTACAACAAAATAGATGTTGTTGGAATCGATGACGTTGATAGGCTGGCACGGCAGCCAAATTCTATTGTTATTAGCTGCAACCTAAAGGCAAGTTCTTTTATTTTGACTATAGTAGTGTCTAAATAAGAATCCTATCCAGTGCGGTTCTAGGTTCTTCATAATGGTCTGATTCCTGTATAGTCTGAAACTTGTGAATATACTGGAACAGTCTGGTCTAATGGTAAATGATGGTGTTGCTTGAAACAGCTAAACTTAGACAGACTACTTGCAAGAATGTGGGACGAAATGGGACTTGTGAGAGTTTACTCAAAGCCTCAAAGCCAGCAACCAGATTTCGATGAACCCTTTGTCCTCTCAGCTGTAAGTATAATATCCTCAACACTATTCAGGCTTATTTTGTATAGATAAGAATTTACAGATATGTTTTTCATGTTTGTACTTCACAATAACATCTGTGACAGTAATATTTGATTACATGTGTCACTCCTCAGGATAGAGGTGGCTGCACAGTTGAAGATTTCTGTAACCAAGTCCACAGAACTCTGGTGAAGGATATGAAGTATGCACTAGTTTGGGGCACAAGCGCTAGGCACTACCCTCAACACTGTGGTCTTTTTCATCATCTTGAGGATGAAGATGTTGTTCAAATTGTCAAGAAAAAGGTACAGAAGCATAAACTATTTTCTGATCTCTGTCTCATGATGAGAATGCTACATCAAATGTTGATGCTTGTCGAAATTTCAGGTGAGAGAAGAAGGGGGAAGGGGACGGTTCAAGTCACACTCGAACGCACCTGCTAGAATTGCAGACCGAGAGAAGAAAGCTCCACTAAAGCAATAAAACAGTTACTCATCCTGAGTTATCCCAAGTAATACAGATCTCATGTGTATTAGAACTATGTAATAGTTGTTGCTCACCAATTCTACTGTAAATTCTGTTCTTAGTCTATAAAAAGGCATTGGCATTCATATCTTGATTTCATATTGACAAGAGCTAGGAATAGATTGTTTCAGAAATACGAGAAGTAAACGATTAATGATCCAAGTGCCAAACAACGACATTTGTAGTCTCGAAACTAATTCCTTAACATTCATATGTAAAAAAAAGATAAACAGAAGTTGCTTCTGTATCTATATTCCGTGTATGTGTTTCATGGGACCAACAAGCTGTTGAGATGATTGAAGGCACGATTGCTTAGCCTCTCTGGCTCTTTGCCCACATATGTCTTCCTGTTACTTGAGCTGGTGGGTATAGATCAGTCCACTGGTTGTTCAACGGATCCGAACCAGCACTACGCCTTACATTTACATCTCCGTTGTAAGACATTGACTGTTTCTTTTCAAACGGTGTTTTGGAACAAGAGGACGAAGACCCTGATCGTCTCTGCTTAGCTTTAATAGATTGTGTGAGGCTCATGTAGCTAGGCTTTCTGTAGTACCCTCCTTCCTCAAGGAAACTTCCCGAGAAGGGAACTGGGGATTGAGAAGTCGATGAAGACTCAGAACTCGTAGCAGACGATGACATTGGAGGAGGTCTAGCCAAAACTCTGGTTGTGAGATTGTTCTTCCTGACCTGAACCGTATCATGTTCAGACACACTGCTCTCGCTTTTCCTTGCATTTTCTGATGAGTTTGTAGGACCTTCCATCAACCGACCTTCCCATGGCCTGTCTGCAACCCATCGGTCAAGCCAATTCCAACCTGGACTGCTCTTACACGACCCATTATTCTTTTTGACACTCCCTTGCTTGCTCGCCTTGGCCGGACTTGGACATGTCCTCGGCTGTGTCAAAATTTGAGAAACTCAATGAACACAAATGCTCTGAGAGAGAGTAAAATCCTCGCAAAATTGATTCTAGTTATGAATGCATTACCTGATGTGTCAATGCATATACCATAGCTCTCTCCCTCTTGATTGCTCCTTCTTGCCTCATTTGTAGCTTCGTTCTCACTTCATTGATACTTCCCGGGCTATCACACCAACCCTTCTGAACAACACATCATTGCAAAACATATACATTTAGTCTCCCACGAGTCCCATTCTATCCCAAAATCCATATCTGATAATCATTACCTCAGCCTGTTTTGCCGGATCATCTTTTTGTTGATCAGATGGCTTCTCCAACTCCTGTCCATCTGAAGGCCCCCTGTTACAATGAGCTCGTACCCGAGCTTGGACTCGTACAAGAGCTTGCATACACCTTAGGGTGACATCTGCTTGTTTCCGGACTTGTCTCCCACGGAATATTGCCTGAATCCTCACTACGGCCTTCAGAGCTCTCAGCGCTTGTCTTGCCTGTAAAACGCATTCATAAAAACATTAACCACAAAAGCTTCAGAGAAGACAACAAATGAGCTGCTCAAATGAATTGACTTAGTTTAATGATCCATTAAGTGTTGATGGTTGATTTAAGTTTCTAACTTTCTATTAGAATTGCAATCAGATGTTAAAACCAATGAACAGGTCACTAAACCAAAGCAGACTATGTAAAGAGTTGATTAACAATTGAACAGTGAAGCAATCTCAGTAATAGTGGTTAAATTCACAAACCAGGAAAGCTCGAAAAGCAGCTTGAATCCGTGTAGCAGCCCATTCACGTTTAACAAGAAAGAAATCTTTCGGCGGAGCTCTAATGACAGCAGCAACAGCCGCCGTGAAAGAGTCGTCAGCAGAGAATGACGGCGGATCTGAGCCTAACGAAGGAGTTCCATAACTACCACCACGGCTCTTGAAACCCTTTGAGGAAGAAATCAAACCTTCCGATGAAGTCCTCCATAGTTTCCATTTCTTCTTGATGTTCTTCTCCTGCAAAAACAATAGAATCAGTTACTGAGAGATGAAAACAGAGATAGATCAAGTGTAAAGAAGAGAGCCTTTTCGAGAGTTACTTGATCATCAGTGATGTTTTTTTTGTTAGTTATCAGAGATTTAATCCAATTTCCAGAGCCACCCATTTGCTCAAATTTGAAACCCTTTTGTTGTTCTTCAAAAATCTGTAGTAAAGCTGGAGACTTTCACAGGTTTTGGAATCAGATCCGGCGGAGAAAGGTGGGTTCGAGAATATATTTGTAAAAAAACTCGAGAGAGAAGAAGAAGGAGAAGAAGAAGAAAGAGAAAGTTTCTGGGAACTTTGGTGGCCTGAAGAATGATGTCGACAAAAAGGTTTACAATTGTTAAAAGAAGAGAAGAGTTTGAAATTTGAAATTTTGGGGAAGGAAGGAGAAAAATCATTTTTTTTTTAATTTAACGGTAACAACATTCATTGACATTTCGCTTTCGTCCACATAAATTAAATAACTCATACATTGGAAAAAGAAATAATTTATCTCTCATGCCTCGCGTGATATTAATCTCCTTTAATTTGAGTTAGGTACATATATATAGAGTTTATTACGAGATGGCCACCTTAGTTCTTGTTTCTTTATTTTTTACCCATAACTCTTTAAAGTCTAATTTTGGGAATTTTTGTAGTTTTTGTAAATCTCTTTTCCTCTTATTACCCAAGCTTACGAGCAATTTCTTCTCAGTAGTCTTAATTTATTTGCTTTACTAATGAAAAACGAGAAAATACGTAATAAAGATTGTAGCAGTGAGTATTATTCTCTTATTACAGACTCCATTATTCCTTCCTTTGAGCAACATCTATTTGAGGGAGTTCTTGATGTCAATCACGAAACGGTACTTGATGTCCTTCTTCACCACTCTTTCGAGAGCTTCGTTTATCTTTTGAATGGGAATCACCTCTATGTTTGGATAAATCTTATGAGCTGCACAGAAATCTAACATTTGCTGTGTTATTTTGGTCCCCCCGGTTACACTTCCAGCGAGCATTCTCATACCTGTCCAGACATCTTTGGTTTCAGTATGACAGTATCTTAAAGAGTATGTATGTAAAATTGGAGATTATAAGACCTTTTGAGAAACATACCAAGATTGAGATTGGCAGGACTGATTTTAATTTCACTTGGGAAACCAACCAATACATAAGTTCCAGCAATCTTCAAGAGAGACATGTAAGGATCAAACGCGTGATCACCAGATGCTGTGTCAACTAGAAAGTCTAGAGATTTCTCTAGTGCCTGCATAGATAGATTCACAAGTTAAGTATTATCTGGTTCCAATCCTAAATAATCACAAGAAACTAATTAAGTCATTTCACTACCTTCATCTGGTCATGGTCAGATGAGATAACGAAATTCTCAGCTCCTAGCAGATTCAAAGCTTCTTCTTTCTTGGAAATGCTGGTGCTAAAAACCGTAACACTAAGTCCAAAAGCCTTGCCAAACTTAACCGCCATGTGTCCAAGACCACCTAGCCCGATCACCCCAAGAGATTTACCAGGTTGATTCATATTGTGACGCATCATAGGAGCATAAACCGTGATTCCAGCACAGAGTAATGGTGCAGCTGATTCCAAGGGATAGTCCACAGGTATCTTGTAGCAGTACCTATTGTATTCAATATTTGAAACACAAAAGAAACTAGTACTGAGAAATCATTTGCTTCCTACTCAAACTAAACTCATATAGGCACTAACAACTTTCAAAAGTATGAAATGGCAAGAGAGGAAAGCAGATTATAACAACCTTTCATGAACAACAATGTGACTAGAGTAGCCTCCTTTAGTAACAGAGCCATCATGATCAATGCCATTGAAAGTAAAAACTCCTTTCGCACAATTAACTTCTTGTCCTTCATTACAATATTCACACTCCCTGCAGGAGTTAACATACGTTCCAACACCAACATGGTCTCCAACTTTGAATCGTTGAACATTAGGCCCAACCTTAGTCACTATTCCAGCAATCTCATGCCTTACAATAAGGAAAAACAAATGAATATCAATTCCACTAGTAAGGTGCAATTTCATAATCTAAAGTTTGGTTTTTGAAAACATACCCAGGAACCAAAGGGTACTTGGAGTCTCCATGTTGGTTTCTACTCCAGATAACATCAGCGTAACACACTCCACAATGAGTGATTGTGAGTGAAACATCGTCAGTTGTAACAGACCTGGATGATGATGATTGTGTGTCAAAGATTGTTGCTTGAAAATGATCACTAAATCATATGAATCTCACCTGCGAGTGATAGTATGAGGAGAAAGAAGACCAGATGGATCTCTTGCAGCCCAACACATGCACTCGTTTTCCACACTCTCTGAAGAACTCATCTTTAAAACTAACTGATAGAGAAACAAAACTGCACAGACGAAATCAATAGCGTCGAGAGTGTATAAAGTCTTCTTCTTCTTCGCTTCCTTTGGTTGATCTGATCCAAAACCAAAACAGAGTAATCAATTTTGCTTTTGCAAGTGATTCAATTTCAATCTGGTCTGGTGTTTTTTTTCCTTGGACTCACTTACAAACAAAAAGGCCCATTATAACCCAACAAGGCCCATTTAAGTTGAAATCGATTTTGATTTATACTGTAAAGACTCTTTTGCATCTGACGCAAAACGCCACCGAATCAGGAACCAAAAATAGAAAGCTGCAAGATCAAGAAGACAAAAACCATCGATGGCGGATCAAAACCGATCAGGTAAACACAATGAACGATCAGATCTCATCATAGGTTTATGCATATTGTTAAAAAGGAAGACTTTTTGATCAAGTTATGTTCGTTTCCTCAAATTTCACAATCAAAATTACACGTCTATTAATGGATGGTTTTGATCGGAAATTTCTCTAAAGAAACAATAGAAACACGCCATGATAAGTCTATTTTTGATTCGTTGCTCTGTTTTGTCTCTTATGAAACACGAATCTAAACCCTTTGTTTTAATTGGGTATTTCCACAGAGGAGAAGACTGTGAAATCGCCAAATGTGTTTGAACGAGTTAAAGAAGAAATAGAGGCAATGGGTCATCATGAAAAGTCCAAGAGTCGTCACCATGACAAAGAGACTCATGGAACAAGTGACGACATTGATGAGAGCACTCCAATTGATTATGTGAAAGGACCTGGTTTCTTTCAACGACTGAAAGAAGAGATTGAAGCTATCTTTAATGCTGTTACTCCCAAGCGTTCTTCAAAGAAGTGAAATTGTATCATATCTGTGTTATGTTGTGTGTATATATGTTAATGCACAAGTGAGAAGAAAATCTTAGATAAACTCAGTTTCTTGTAATGAATCGTATCAGAATGTTAAGACTTGGAATAATGTGATTGTTTTTGAGTTGGAGTCTTTAACAGCGATTACCAGAAAAAGTTAAGTGACTCTTGGATTTATCAATAAGAGTGTTTTAAAGTGATGAATACTATGTCCTATCTCCATTACATTTGCAAATGTCACAATCGAATGCTAATTTGTGTGAACTCGAATTGAGATTGTTAAGTCTTTGGTTTAAGAGATGGTCAAGATGGTGATGTTTGGTTTATGAATTATAAGGAAAGAGGAGTTTTGCCGGTTTGGAGTAAACCGAGTTTCTTAGTCATTGTATTTGTAACGTACTCTGATTTGTAACTTTATTTGAATTGATGTCCCTCACGGGTTAGTGAGGTGGTGGTGAACCAAGTTTATAATCTATCTCGAAGATCATAGAGATTTAATAATGTAGATCTTGTGGAGATGAAGACATTTTCATGACAAAGTTGTGAACTCGTCAATCTACTTGGTTTGATCAGAAAGAATTAATCGATTCATATGTTCGAGAGAGTTTCTATAGAACCATGTAAAACCAATGATTTCTAACCAGAAGATATTTCTCTATAGAAGAAGACCATATAGCATTTTGCAGAGACTTTAATAAAAGTATCTAAGAACACTAAGATTGTTTCTTGACTTTATCTTGTTGGAGTCAATAGACAAAATATCATTTGGTTTTTTGTTTTTCTTTTCAACTTTATTTGTTTGTTGTAATGGGAGGAAATAAAAAAGAAATAGACTTAACGATTGGTAAAATAGCACACCAAACGAAACGACTCTTTTGGTTTTATGAGAGTTGTCTTGTACTCTTATGAATGTGATGTGCCTAACTTTTAATTTTCCCCATGATTTTGGAAATCGAACCACTCCAATAAGAAAGTTACAATCGTCACCACTATGCCATTTATGATTTTTTCATTCTTCTTTTGACACTTTTTGATACTTTTGAATCCTCTTTATTCGGATGCATATATCCTCAAAACAAATACTAGATAATTTAAATCGAGTTTTAGTTAGTGGAACGAAAGATATTATTGGAGACTATCAAACTGTAAAACTGATGAAAATTGAACTAAAGCCCAAATGGTTACTTGAGTCTTCTAATGATTTTACACACTCCATGTTATACACGATATATAACGTGTCCACTATTGATTATAGACTTATAGTTAGCTTGATTTGTCGTATAAATACGGCGGGACCAAAGAAATTATATGATTACTAGATTCTTATGTCCTATTAGGAAAAAAGAATTGTACGTAATAGCATACGACACCTGTTTATCATCCGGTGGATATTAAATTTAAAACGTTTCTTATTAGGAAATATATTGGGGATTGAGAGTTTAGATATAAAAATATAAACACTATCAATCAAATAAAACATTTTCTAATCTTCTAAAGTCTTCAAAAGTTCTTTACTCTATCATTCTTTCTATAAAATATTTGTCGCATTAAAACCAGACAAGCCCATATGATACTTAAATATATTTACAAACGTAATACTACAATAATACAACAAAATGTATACTAGTAATAAATTACATACTTACAATTTAGAATTTAATTTGGCGGATTGATTGGTTTCACCAAGCCGTGTTGGGTTGCACGTAAAGAGGACCACCACGTTGATTAGTGTTTTAAATGAACCAACGATTTAAATTCCGTTGTGGGACTCCTCTTTGTGGGTCCTCATCCCTCCCTCCACGTTTCGATTTTTGGTCGTCCGATTTGGGATTTGATCAGAGTATTATTTCGGTTGATAAAGTCATACAAACCAACGGATACGATGAGCTGTTGGTTGAAGTAATCAATAGTATGGACTTTGACCACGACATTACAACGGCTTGTCCAATGTCCTAATCATATGCCATTTTTTCCACAAGTAAGTTTTGGTTTCGGCCTAATTTTGATATGTATGTAGTAATTCTCGTTTTTTGTTGAAGGATTCTCTGAAGTTACTCAGAAAAAAAAAAAGTTGAAAAGGAAAACATTTATAGGATGGGGACCTAGCAGTAACAAATGCAATAGGGTCCATAAAAGTCAGTGAAAATAGTTAAAAAAAAAAGTGGTCAATATCGTGTGCAGGGAAAAAAAAGAAAGTACAAAACTCGAGAAAAGGACTATAGAATCATGAACGTGGACCGATCCAATGTGATTATCCTTCGAACCAAAGTTAACTTGATGAAAGCTTTTTTGAATGGAAAAAAGAACAATACCTTAAATATTCCACGTTGACAGTATACAAATGTAAATCCTAATACAAAAACAACAACAAAAAAACGCGAACAAAGTAAAAATTCGTTTTTGGTTCATTGAGTTTTTCTTAATAAAAAAACGTCAAATCGTATCCAAATTTAAATTCGATTGTTTACAATTTCTAATGTTTAAAATTCAAAGAATATTACACTTTAGCATGGTAACGAGGATTTATTCAGTTAAACTTTGATTTTGGCTAGTGACAGTCTTTGTACTATTTACTCACTCATTATGTCGACAAATATGCTTTATTGAAAGGTCAACAGCAAACAACTTAACGTCTCTTTCTCCAAAACACTAATCCACCTATATAGTTATCCTATAATTACATCTAAACATCTAATCGAAATACACGTAATGTAAAATATGAAGCGTGTCACGGCACAGTTTCTATCTTATAAAAATATCTGGTTGGTTAGAAGAATGTAACATCTACATTGTTTTATTTAATGTACGTAAAATTAAATACATTCACAGATTTGTTTTGTTCATCACGTCTTTTTCTCTTAAGGTGTGTGTGTGTGTGTCATTCGAGTTATTGATATTAGAAAACAATCTCCACTACACGAATTCATCACGTAACTGTACATGAAAACAATCTTACCCGATTAGTGAAAGCAATGAATTCCAATAAATATTTATCCCGATCTATAACTAACATGAATTTCATCTACCACGGAAGAAGTTTTCCATATATAGTTTGTAACATTTCATGTTCTTATGAGTCCAACCAAAACCAACGTCCAAATGTCTCAAAATTGGTAATGTAGAATGTTTATAGAATTTACCTAGTTAATTAAGATTTGTAAGTATATGTTTATATGCTAACAACCATATCGAAAATACAAGCATAAGATTCTGATTTAAAATTTATAACTGGAGTTCCATATATCTGATGGATGGATTAACAAGAAAAAGAAACGGTGGGGATTGGTTGAACCACTCCCTGAAAAATTTGCTTCGTTTTGCAGATGAGAAAAAGGTTGTGACAACGTCACCACCATCTCTCTCTCCCCTATGTTTTTTTCTTTCTTTATTGGAATATCTCTCATAAGCTTCTGAATCAGATACCCTTTTTTTTCTTTTTCAGCAAATCATAGACCTACGAATACGATTTTCCTTTTTTCTTTGTCGGGACAAAACTAGAACTTTGTTTTCCTCTTAAGAAAGTGATATTCAGAAACAAACGCTTTCTAGTTATGGACTTTTACCAAAATACTCCAAGATTTTACACATTCTTTTTTTTCGTACTATAAGAGAGTTCTTTACACAGAACACAAAATTCATTAAAATACATGCTATTTTCTTTAAATTCTTTATTCATAGTTTTGTAGTTATATTACAGGAGGTTAATTAAAACTAGGAATGTAATATACTACTATATAAAACAACATTATTATGAGAATGGAATTATAATGTTAGGGATATAATAAATACTATACATTAAAAAAAATCAAGATATTCTAGAAAACAGAGACAATATTTGTTTTTGAGGAAAATAACAAATTTTCAACAGTCACGCCTAATAAAATAATTTAAATTCTGAAATTCGAATTAAACACGGATTAATTACAATTTTTTTCTTGTTTTGATAATTACAGCTGGATCATAAATACATTATATATATATATATTTCCAGATTTTGTATTGATTTACTTTGCAAAGCGCTCTCTCACAAGTTAAAAACTCTCTTTTGTTGGTAATGGCATACGTATATGTTGATAATAACGTATCTACCAATTAGACTATTTTCTAGTATAAAATTGTTAATTAAGTTAATTAGATTATTGTTGAAGAGAGAGAGAGAAGACGTAGAAGTAGAAGAAGAAGAAGCAGACCCGAAAGTGCCTGCACTGGTTCAGATTTGCAGAGTCGCTTTGATATACAAAAACAAAAACGAGTGAGAAATTTTCAGACACAAGAAAACAAATCTCTGTCTTTCTCTAAAACCCTTTCTCTATTTTTTCTTTTTTTGAGTCTCCTGAGAAAACAAGAGAAAGAAAAAGACAGCTGATAGAGAGAGAGAGAGAAAAAAGCTGCATTTTTTTTGCTTTGTGCTCTTGCTTCTTGATCTAACCATTGCCGACAAATTCTAGGCGAATCAATCAGTTTCTTCACTCAAATGGGTTTATGTTAGTTTGTCATGTTATCCACAGAATCTCTGGTTTGATTCCTGGTTTGTCTCCTGATTCTCTACTTCTCCGACAAATCTCCACTAAACCTGTCTGAAATTTTCTCTTCGTTTTGGGGTTTTCCATTGTGCTTGACTTGTTGTTGGGTTCTGGGATCTTGTCTCAGCTTTTGTTTTTTTACAGCTGTCAAATTGCGTTTGCGTGTTCTTCATCACCTCCTGCTTAATCCTTATCTATCTTAATTTAAGAATCAATTCATGATTTCAAATAGTCATAAGAAGGCAAATGTGTTTGAAATAATTGGTGTTTGGTAAATTCATTTTCCTCTCTGGGTTTCGTAAAGTCAACATCTTTGATAGATTTGCAATTTTAAAATTTTATTGATTTGCTATCATTCAGATTCGAGTCTGTTGACCAATTTTGAGTATGTTTTGTGTTTAATAATTTTTGTGTTTAAAATTATGTGACGAGCTTCCGAAATTTATGCTTCTTTGTTTCAGTCTTCTCTGCCATTTTAATTATGTTTCTGAAAGATCAAAGCTTTCGAAATTTTTACTAATGGGTTTGGTTCATTTTTCTACAGGACTATGAGATATGAAGCACTAATCTGATTCTTGAGGAAATAAAGTGCTGGATTTTGTTAAAAGATCATAGAGAAGTTCTTGTGGAATGGCTCGAGGTAGAATAAGATCGAAGCTGCGACTAAGCCTTCTTTATACATTTGGATGTCTTAGGCCAGCTACGCTTGAAGGTCAAGATTCTCAACCAATCCAAGGTCCGGGTTTCAGCCGGACTGTGTTCTGTAATCAGCCTCATATGCACAAGAAGAAACCTTTGAGATATCGTTCTAATTATGTCTCTACGACGAGGTACAATTTGATCACTTTCTTTCCTAAGTCGTTGTACGAGCAGTTCCACCGTGCTGCGAATCTCTACTTCTTGGTAGCTGCGATTCTCTCGGTGTTTCCTCTATCACCATTCAACAAGTGGAGCATGATTGCTCCTTTGGTCTTTGTTGTTGGGCTTAGTATGTTAAAAGAGGCTCTAGAAGATTGGCGTAGGTTTATGCAAGACGTGAAGATTAATGCGCGGAAAACTTGTGTTCATAAAAGTGACGGTGTGTTTCGTCAGAGAAAGTGGAAGAAGGTTAGCGTTGGGGATATTGTGAAAGTGGAGAAGGATGAGTTTTTCCCTGCTGATTTGCTTCTTTTGTCATCGAGTTACGAGGATGGGATTTGCTACGTTGAGACTATGAACTTAGATGGTGAAACAAACTTGAAAGTGAAAAGATCTTTGGAAGTGTCACTGCCACTAGATGATGATGAATCTTTCAAGAATTTCATGGCGACGATAAGATGTGAAGATCCAAACCCGAATCTCTATACCTTTGTTGGCAATCTTGAGTTTGAGAGGCAAACATTTCCTCTGGATCCAAGTCAGATTCTCTTAAGAGACTCAAAGCTTAGGAATACAACCTATGTTTATGGAGTTGTGGTATTTACTGGTTTTGATACCAAAGTTATGCAGAATTCAACAAAGTCGCCTTCCAAGAGAAGCAGAATAGAAAGGACAATGGACTACATCATCTACACTCTTCTTGTCCTACTTATTTTAATCTCTTGCATCAGCTCATCAGGATTTGCTTGGGAGACAGAGTTTCACATGCCAAAAATGTGGTACTTACGACCTGGCGAGCCTATAGACTTCACAAATCCGATCAATCCAATCTATGCTGGGGTTGTTCATCTGATCACTGCTCTATTGCTTTATGGATATTTGATTCCAATCTCTCTTTATGTTTCGATCGAGGTTGTCAAAGTCTGGCAAGCAAGTTTCATCAATCAAGACTTACACATGTATGATGATGAGAGTGGAGTCCCTGCAAATGCGCGCACATCGAATCTAAACGAAGAGCTTGGTCAGGTTCATACTATCCTCTCTGACAAAACAGGAACTTTGACATGTAATCAGATGGATTTCTTGAAATGCTCCATTGCTGGTACTTCTTATGGTGTGCGTTCCAGCGAAGTAGAAGTTGCTGCTGCAAAGCAGATGGCTGTGGATCTTGAAGAGCACGGTGAGATATCGAGTACTCCTCAGTCTCAGACTAAAGTGTATGGTACATGGGACAGTAGCCGTACGCAAGAAATCGAGGTGGAAGGGGATAATAACTATAATACTCCTAGAGCTCCTATAAAGGGATTTGGTTTTGAGGATAACAGACTTATGAATGGTAATTGGTTGAGGGAATCACAACCAAATGACATTTTGCAGTTCTTCCGCATATTAGCTATTTGTCACACAGCTATTCCCGAGCTGAACGAGGAGACTGGCAAGTACACTTATGAAGCAGAGTCACCTGATGAGGCTTCTTTTCTTGCTGCTGCTAGAGAGTTTGGTTTTGAGTTCTTCAAGAGAACCCAGTCAAGTGTTTTTATCCGCGAGAGGTTCTCTGGTTCAGGGCAAATAATCGAAAGGTGAGATAGTAAAGATGTTATATGTTTATCAGTTTAGCTCTAATTTTTTTTGCGGGCATCCTGAGTAAGTACCAAAAACATTGCAGGGAGTACAAAGTTCTGAATTTGTTGGAATTTACGAGCAAAAGAAAGCGAATGACAGTAATTGTACGCGATGAGGAAGGGCAGATTCTTCTACTATGCAAAGGAGCTGACAGGTTAGCAATTTGTCACATTGACCACATCTAGAAGCTTATGTACAATAAATCTTTACTTTTATCAACTGTTTCTTCCTGAATTTTACAGCATCATCTTTGAGCGGTTGGCGAAGAATGGAAAGACATACTTGGGACCTACCACTAGGCATTTAACTGAATATGGAGAAGCCGGACTCCGTACACTCGCACTTGCTTACAGAAAGCTTGATGAGGATGAATATGCAGCTTGGAACTCTGAGTTTCTTAAGGCCAAAACTTCAATAGGATCTGATAGAGATGAGCTGCTTGAGACGGGAGCAGATATGATTGAGAAAGAACTTATCCTTATAGGAGCTACTGCTGTGGAGGACAAACTCCAGAAAGGGGTATGCATTGTTGCACAGACACACTAACGCCATATTTGTCTTGCTTATGTAAACTGAATTCCTTTTCTTTTTCATCTGACTTAGGTGCCCCAATGCATAGATAAACTTGCTCAAGCTGGGCTCAAGTTATGGGTTTTAACTGGGGACAAAATGGAAACTGCAATCAACATTGGGTTAGAATCTCTGATTTACCTTGAACATAAACTAGAAAGTATATCTGTAATCTGCTTTTATCCAGTGATTTTTATGCACAAATTCCCTTTTATGAACTGCAGATTCGCGTGTAGTTTACTACGACAAGGCATGAGACAGATCTGCATAACATCAATGAATTCAGAAGGAGGATCCCAAGATTCAAAAAGGGTATGTCTAATGGAGTTGCATGATGCATATTGCTAAAGTATGAATTTAAAGTTCCTTCAACTAAAATTTCGAACCTCACTCCTATATTTCTACTGATGTGTTAGGTTGTGAAAGAGAACATTTTGAATCAACTCACAAAAGCTGTACAAATGGTGAAGCTTGAGAAGGATCCGCATGCTGCATTTGCTTTGATTATTGACGGGAAAACTCTAACTTATGCCTTGGAGGATGATATGAAGTATCAATTCTTGGCTTTGGCAGTGGATTGTGCATCAGTCATTTGCTGTCGAGTGTCTCCCAAGCAGAAGGCTTTGGTATGTATATATATATATATCCTTCCCTTATTCGTTTCATCGCATTCCTCCTTGACTATGCAACTCCCGAAACTTCATACAAAAAAAAGAAAATCTAAATTTATCTATTTTGCTCTTTCCCAAATTCAAGGTTGTTAGGTTGGTTAAAGAGGGAACTGGAAAAACCACATTGGCAATAGGTGATGGTGCAAATGATGTTGGGATGATTCAAGAAGCTGACATTGGTGTAGGAATTAGTGGGGTTGAAGGAATGCAGGTTCAGTTTTTCTCTCAGCACCATGCCTTTTCTGTTTTTCAAGCCATGTTTTCTGTTTCTTGACTAGCAGAAAGTTCATTGAAAATCAAACCATGTCGACATTTTTGCTGATCCTTCTTACTTTTGCAGGCTGTTATGGCTAGTGACTTTTCGATTGCCCAGTTCCGGTTTCTGGAACGATTACTCGTCGTCCACGGACACTGGTGCTACAAAAGGATAGCTCAGATGGTAATATGTAGTTCTTTTGGCCATTTTAGTTACTCTTACATTTAGTTTGTTTCTAACCTTATGTTGTTCTACATCCAGATTTGCTATTTCTTCTACAAAAACATAGCATTTGGTCTCACTCTCTTCTACTTTGAGGCTTTCACCGGGTTTTCCGGGCAATCAGTATACAATGACTACTACTTGTTGCTCTTCAATGTTGTCCTTACCTCATTGCCAGTAATCGCCCTTGGTGTCTTTGAACAGGATGTTTCTTCCGAGATCTGCTTACAGGTAAGCTTTATAAATCTCCCTTCTTGAAAAGCTATTTCGAATCTCTGCTGATCATCGACAATAATCTGTGTTTTTTTCGCTTGTGCTTGTGTAGTTCCCAGCTTTATACCAACAAGGCACAAAGAACCTCTTCTTTGATTGGTCAAGAATACTTGGATGGATGTGCAATGGCGTCTATGCATCTCTTGTCATATTCTTCCTCAACATCGGAATCATTTACTCTCAAGCTTTCAGAGACAATGGCCAAACAGCTGACATGGATGCTGTTGGCACAACCATGTTCACTTGCATAATCTGGGCAGCTAATGTTCAAATCGCGTTAACCATGTCCCATTTCACTTGGATCCAACACGTTTTGATATGGGGAAGCATCGGTATGTGGTATCTCTTTGTGGCTATCTACAGTATGATGCCTCCGAGTTATTCTGGAAACATTTACAGGATTCTTGATGAGATTCTTGCTCCTGCACCTATCTACTGGATGGCTACATTGTTGGTCACAGTGGCTGCAGTTCTTCCTTACGTTGCTCACATTGCATTCCAGAGATTCTTGAATCCATTGGATCATCATATCATCCAAGAGATCAAATACTACGGAAGAGATATTGAAGATGCGAGATTGTGGACCCGAGAGCGTACAAAAGCCCGAGAAAAGACAAAGATCGGATTCACAGCTAGAGTCGATGCGAAAATCAGGCATCTAAGGTCGAAACTGAACAAGAAACAGTCAAATCTCTCACATTTTTCAGCTCAAGACGCAATGTCACCTAGATCATTGTAGCCTTGTATAGTGTTTGTTGTTTTTCTACAGGTCCAATTCTCTGATGCATCAGACTTTGGAGACAGGTCTTGAAGCTAATTTTGTTGAGAGTTTATAATAGAGTGAGATCATGTAAAGAGTAGCCTCTGATGTTTTTTCTACTTGTTGGGTTCGAATTTTTCTTTATCTTGTACACATTATACTTAGGTTTTGTGTATACTTAGGACAGAATGCAAAAAAACATAACAAAGAATCTTCCTTCTGTGCCTCTTCTGTGCCTCTTCTGTGCCTCTAATCATTTAATTGGTCATTTATATAAATTTGTTTATACAAAATCTGTTAAGTGAATCTTGACTTTAGAAAAAAAGAGAGAAATAACTCTCAATAGCAGTGATTTGTAAAATGATTTTCATTTCAACTAGAAATAACTCTCAATTTCATTTCATAAGTTTCCACAAAGAAATATTATAGAAATTGTTGCTTTAGTAAATGGTTTCGTATCCACCAATTGGCATTTAGGTAATTAGGTAATGAAATCTCCAACTTATTTGCGTGTCTGTTACTTTCTAGTTTCTAGTGACTTTAGAGATGAAGTGGTTGGCGAATAAATTAACTTACTTTATACTAATATATTAATTTTAATTTAATTAATTATTCTGGGCCGGGTTTTGCCCAATATGGGTTCAGTACGGCCCAACAACTCCGCAATTATTATTATTTTTCCATGGAGAAAATAAAAAAAGAAAAGAATAATAAGAGAGATTTGGTTAAAATGAGAGTGTAAGCAATTCTGAGTCTATCCCTTCCCTTTTGGGATATTTTCGCCGCGTGGATTGATATGACGACTCTCTTTCGCCGGAAGTCAATCGGAATCCGCGACAACTTCTTCCTTCAATCCCTTTGATTTTTTTTTGGCTCTACTTATCCCAAACCCTTCAAATCTTCAGGTCCAATCTCTTCTTCTATTTGTTTTTTAATTAAAAAAATCCGGCGAAAGGTGAAGCTCTTGGATTCGAGTGGTGGCTAGTAATCGATTTCGGTAGTTTAGAAGTAGTTTATAGGTTTTATCAGCTTTCGATTTGATGGAGCCGCGAGTCGGAAACAAGTTTCGGCTCGGAAGGAAGATCGGCGGTGGATCATTCGGAGAGATCTATCTTGGTATCCTCTTTATTCTGATTCACCTCTCGTTTGTGGTCTCTGTGACTGCGATGATTATATAAGTATTTGTTTTAACATGGTTTTTAGGTACCAATATCCAGACGAATGAAGAAGTGGCTATTAAACTTGTAAGTAATTCCTACTCAAAAAGTGGAACTTTATCATTTTCAGTGTTTAATTGAAGTACATAGAATTTAGTATTGCAATGTAAAGTCTGTACGTATATCTTCATTAAATAAAAGATTGAATTTTCTCGGAAAGTGGGAAGAAAGCTTTGATTGTTGTGAGTTGTGACTTATGTGTAGAAAGACTTCTGTTTATTGCTTGGTCTTTCTTAGCTTGTAGCTTCTCCTTTTACATGTTAAAATCGATCGGAATGAAAACGTTGGTGTACTGTGTTTAGACGAAAAAGGAATAGAATTTTATTTAACAGGCTACACACTGCTTTTTCTACTCTGATCATGCGATTGTTGCAATTTAGTTGAGTTCTTCCTTAAGCTTCCTCTTGATTATCTATGACTGTTTTCATTCAGTATTCAACATGATCAAACCAATATTTCTATAGTTTAAATCTGGGTTCAACCTGACTTTTCCGTAAGAACTGAGATCTATTATTGATTCTTGAGCAAATAGTCTAATTAATGCTGAATCAATTCTTAGAGTCCACGACAAAACTACCTGCAACTGGTGGGACCAACCTATTGAAAATTTTGTTGTGGCCTACAACTGGAGAATTATGAGGCTGACAGCTATACATATTACTGTATTGAACATTGGTTGTTTCTTTTTTCTGTTACCTGTTTGTACTGGTTCTGACTGTTGAGTATGTTAAATCAAATCCTCATGCTTGTTTCACATTTCTTTTTTTGCTCTGAAATGTAACAGATTTATCGTAGTTTGGCTACTGTGTTTGTTGTATATGTTCTGACGGCATCTTTTCTTCTTGTTTCAGGAAAATGTGAAAACTAAGCATCCTCAGTTGCTGTATGAATCAAAGTTGTACAAAGTATTACAAGGAGGAAGTATGGATCTAGTTCTGTACTTGTTTACATTTGTAGTTTGTGATGTCTTTTTTCTTATCCAAGAGGGGTTGCTTTCCTTTCCTTGATTTCTAGCTGGCGTTCCAAACGTTAAATGGTATGGTGTTGAAGGGGACTATAATGTCCTCGTGATAGACTTGTTGGGGCCTAGCCTTGAAGATCTATTCAATTTCTGTAGTAGGAAACTCTCACTAAAGACTGTACTAATGCTTGCAGATCAAATGGTAGGATCCCGTCTATAGCCTGAAAATTGTGTTCTCATGTTGAATAAACGTTTAGGATATCTTTGTTCCTCTTTCAGATCAATCGCATTGAGTTTGTACATCAGAAGTCATTTCTACATCGGGACATCAAGCCTGACAACTTTCTGATGGGTCTTGGAAGGCGTGCAAATCAGGTAGCTGTTGAAAAGGGCTGTTAGTAAAATTTGTTTATTCTCCAGAATTATTTGTTCAACGATTTGTTGACTGAATACAGGTATACGTCATCGACTTTGGTCTGGCAAAGAAGTACAGAGACTCAAATCATCAGCATATTCCATATAGGTTGGTTATAGCCCTATGATTTTCTTTGGGTCTGTTATTTATTTACGCCTATGTAGACTTTTTAAAAAAAAAAATCTTTTACTAGCTTGTGTGACTGTTGTCTAACTTAAAATTCTTCTATGTAACACATCCCTGTAAAAGGGTGGAGTCATCTTTATCCTCAGGATATATGGCTATTCAGGATAACTGTCGTTTTAGTATTGACTCAGGATATATAGCTTATTTCCCCTTTTTTTACGAAGATGCATTAGTATATGAGAAAATCATTTTAATGTATTGCTAGGAAGTATGATTGCAGTATATGATGTTTCTTCATATCAATTATAATTCTAATATTTTGTGTATCACAGGGAAAACAAAAACTTGACTGGAACTGCTAGATACGCTAGCATGAACACTCACCTTGGCATTGGTAATACCAGTTCATTTAGTTTCTAACTTTCTAATTATTTTAAAGAACGTAATTCTGGATAGGTAATTGCTATTTTATTACAGAACAAAGTCGTAGAGATGATTTGGAGTCACTTGGATTCGTTCTCATGTACTTCTTAAAAGGAAGGTATGTACCTCTCTTCCGTACCTGTTGGCATGTTGCTATTGGTTCTTTTTCGGCGGCATTTGGCTTACTTATCCAATGTAATGCAGTCTTCCTTGGCAAGGACTGAAAGCTGGCAATAAGAAGCAAAAGTATGAGAAAATCAGTGAAAAGAAAGTATCGACATCTATTGAGGTAAAATAATGTTCTGATACCTGTGTTGGTGACACCTATGGTTTAATACTGATTAAATATTCTATTCTTCTTTTAGGCTTTATGCCGAGGTTATCCATCTGAATTTGCATCTTATTTCCATTATTGCCGTTCTCTGAGATTTGACGACAAGCCAGACTATGCCTACCTGAAACGGCTTTTCCGCGACCTGTTTATTCGTGAAGGTTTGGTCCCCTCAATCACTTATGTTAATTCTAGTCTTGTGAAGCAAATATAACTTGGACCAGTTAATCAACATGTTAATTTGAGTTTGCGTCATCTGCTTATATTAGGCTTCCAGTTTGATTATGTATTTGATTGGACGATCTTGAAGTATCAGCAATCACAGATTTCTACTCCTCCTCCTCGTCATCATGTAAGAATCAGTTTTTCTTTTCCGAATGTCATCGTCCTACTTAAACTCTGCTGAATATGTACCTTTCTTCCAGGGTCCTGTAGTTGGGCCAAGCTCTGCCCTCCCCCCTGCCATTACCAGTGCTGAGAGGCCATCAGGTAGTTCCATCTATTTCGAGTAGTTTTTTTCCAAATTTCATTACGCATTTGGCTATGTTACTCTGTTCTATAGGGGCATGGTTTTCACCCATCTGATGTGTTCTTTGCAGGTGGCGACGAAGCTAGACCTTCTGGCTGGTCATCAGGAATCCCTAGACGAAATTCTGGACAAATTTTTAACTCAGGAAGCTTAGCTAAACAAAAAGCACCAGTTTCAAGTGATCCTGCAATATCTAAAGATGTAGTGGTGAGTACATAAAATTACCCCCCATGTTACAGGTATCCAATTCTTTAGCTGCTGATTTGAAGAAATAAACATAAGGTTCTGTATTGCTTGTATACACAAGGATTGGCAGCTGAATTTTAGTTTCTTGGATTCTTGTTCTTTGTATTAATGGTAACTGAGCTGTTTGTTTTTCTTGTGACAGTTATCAAGCTCTAGCTTTCTCCGCGCAACTGGGTCATCAAGACGTGCTGCTGTATCCAGTAGTCGCGAAGCTGCAGTTCTGGGAACTGATTCTGAGCCATCAAACCCTCAAATCGTTGAAGCTGGATCAGGCTCCAATTCAAAGATCCCTGTTAGTCGAAACTCACCTATCGTCTCATCTGAGATCAACAAGCTATCATCACCTTCAAGGGCGACTACTTCAGTCATGAAGAACTATGAGGCTAATCTTAAAGGGATCGAGAGTCTGCATTTTTAGTCGTTGGGGCCAGTGAATGATCTTGAAACCCCGGGACAAGTGTAAATTAAAAGACAAAGATGACCTCTCTTAGGCCCTCCTCATGTTTTACGTGCATTTGTGTTTACAGGGAGGGAGACTTGTGCCTCTAAGCACACACTCTAATAACATAGATAAGGAAAAGACTCTGAAGAAGTGATTTTCAGAGAAAGACAAACTCAAAAGAGGGCGAGACTAAAAAGTCAAAAGACTTTTAACACTTTTATTCCCCATTTGGTTTTACACTGTTTATGTTGTGTTTGTCTTGTTTGGTACTGCAACAGCTAAAATCGTTTGTGCTTCAAAAAGGTTTTAAGTTCTTAGAACTATTCCTCGGGCTGCAAAAAAACGTACAAAAGAAAGAAGGTTTTATATTGAGTATCTTCTCATATGGTGTGGGTAAAAATGGTCATTTTTGTTGGTAAAAATAGTGAAATGAGAGCTATAATTCATGGACAGATGCAATAATTGTTCTGGTCTTCCTTAAAGAGGATCTGAGAGTTGCATCTTCTGGTTATGTCATACTTCATCATGTCTACGAATGAATCAATGAAGTATATTGTAAATGCTAAATCGTATTTATCGTAGCTTAAGTTGTTACAGCAATCATCATACTTAGAAGGGTACCCTACTTAGAACAAGAATAAAAACAGACAAGTTCAATGGGGGAAACAAGAGAAGAAGATTGGGAAGATTTGTGGTTGGATCACCACAAACCATAGACAGCGTTTGAACAAGTCTCCTTGAACCATTTGAAGCTTTTCTTCATAGATCCTTTCACTCTCCCTTCAACACCATACACATTATAAGAAGCCACTCTCTTCTTCCTCTGAATCTCTGCCTCACACAAACCCTTAAATCCTTTCTTCTTCACCTTATTGCTTCTCTTCGATTTATTGTTGGAGTCGTCTCTCACAATTGTTGGATTCTGGTATGCATTATAAGTTGATGTACTGTAAGATCTCATCATCACTGGTGGCTGCTGGTTTGTTGGTTCTGATTCTGATTTTTCTCCATGACTGAAGCAATGGTACTTGTTGGTGATGCTGCTACTTCTGGTCTCTTCTCTGCATGACTTAGATCTGAACATCTTCACTTGCAAACAAACCTCAAAAAAAGATTGCTCTGCTTTTTTAGGAAGAAAAAGGAGATAGTTGCTTTTGGGTTTTATCTCCAACCTCTTTCTCTTCTGCTTTTTGTCACTTGCGAGTTTTTGACATATTTATAGAATGAGACATCACCTCTATATCTTGTTCAATATTTAGTGCAGTAATCACAACCTCAATACTGTATCTATTTAGTTACTCGAAGTTTTTTTTGTTTGTATATTGTTTTAGATGAGATTTGTTTGTTACATTTAAAAAAAAAACATTACTAGCGATTAGTTATCACTGTACTTAGTACAGTTTTGCATATTTATTTTTCCTAAGAAAATTTTGTAAGATCTCATGTCCTTTGGATTTACACATGGCCGCTTCTCACTTCATGAATTCGAGGGAAATTTTTGGGGCTCGTCCCCAACCTTATGTAGTATATATTTATTGTAAATTCAAGAGTAGAAAACTAGAAAATCAACAAAAGTTCATTAATGAAACTCAAGTAGAGAAAAGTCTTTAGTCTCATAGAGTATCCTTCCTTGTAAGCCACGTTCACAAAAAGATAAATAATGCCGAAATTCTTGATTGCCAAAAAAGCAAAATCATGTAATGAGTTATGTTCGCTTTTAGCCAAGAACTATAAATCTAAGTAGTAGCCTGAAAACAAAAATCAAAGCATAGAGAAGCTGCCAAAAAAAGGGGTAAACACAGCACTTTCTCAGTAAAAAACAGAAAAAAGAAAGGCTTCAGAGAAGATCAGCAACATTGCTTGGCAACTCCTCAACGACCACATTGTAAAACCTCTGAATATCAGCCATCATTCTCTCATCCTCCGATGTCATGAAATTGATTGCTACTCCCTTTCTCCCAAACCTTCCACTTCTTCCAATACGATGAAGGTAATTCTCCGGTTGGGTTGGGAGGTCAAAGTTTATGACCAGAGAGACTTGCTGAACATCGATACCACGAGCAAGGAGGTCAGTGGTTATGAGGACACGGGAAGACCCAGAGCGGAATTCGCGCATGATGATGTCTCTTGTGTTCTGGTCCATGTCTCCGTGTGTAGCTGAAACAGTGTGGTCACGGCTTCTCATTTTGTCGGTTAGCCAATCAACCTTACGCCTTGTGTTCACAAAGATGACGCTTTGAGTGATGGCCAGTGTCTCGTAGAGATCGCATAGTGTCTCGAGTTTCCACTCTTCCTTGTCTACATTGACATAAAACTGCTTGATACCTTCAAGAGTCAGCTCGTCTCGCTTGACCAGAATCCTGACTGGTTTGTTCATGAACTTCCTTGTGATCTCAAGGGCTTCGGGAGGCATTGTAGCAGAGAAAACACCAACCTGAACCTTGGAAGGAAGAAGCTGGAAGATGTCGTATATCTGACAGAGAAATCAAATTATAAGAACAAATGACTTGATTTTATCAGAGAGAAAAAGAAAATGTGAATGGGAGATTAAACAAGATTAAACCTGATCCTTGAAACCACGAGAGAGCATTTCATCAGCTTCATCAAGAACAAACATTTTGATTGCATCAGCACGGAGGGATTGTCTGCGTAACAAGTCAAAGACACGACCAGGGGTTCCAACAACAACATGAACACCAGACTGAAGAACACGTTGATCCTCACGAACACTTGTTCCACCAACACAAGCCTGAGCCTTGACGCCAAGGTAGTCACCAAGTGCCCTCATAACCTTTTCAATTTGCTGGGCAAGTTCTCGGGTAGGTGCCAAAACAAGAGCTTGGCATTGAACCAAACTAATATCGAGCTGCTGTAAAACACCAGAGCAAAAGGTAGCGGTCTTTCCAGTTCCAGATTGAGCTTGCTGGATCACATCAAGACCCTTGCAGAATGGAATAATTCCTCTTTGCTGAATAGCAGAAGGCTTCTCGAAACCTAATGATAAATAACAAAACCAATATGAGGTTGTTTAAGAGTAACAGTACTAAGCTTTGAAACAAACAAAAGAAAATACAAAACTAGACAGAAACAATGAAGGTATGTATAGAATGTGTTCTCAAAGGAAATACTTCACTTACCGTAAGCATAAATACCCCTGAGAAGATCTGGTTGCAATTCCATTGCATCAAAGCTGTCGCAAACTTCGTCATAGTTAGTGTAGAATGTTTCCTCTCCTTCCTCGCCGAGACTAGAAAGTATTACACAAGTCAGTTCTTGGTTGTTATAAAGGGATTCAGATATTAAGATACTAAAATTTAACTCACATGGCATTCATCTTAGTATCAAACTGACGAGGATCATATTGAGTTCCATCAGATGCCATTCCTGCCATGACTGGACAAGCATAACAAAAATATGAAATCGACATTAGAAAAAAAAAACAGATTACAATTTATAATCGAACTCGTTGTCTCTGAGATCACATAACAAACACGTAAAAGGTGATAAAAACATAGAAGCACCAAGAGAGATAGAAAGAGCAGAAGCAAATCAAGCATTCATCTTCGTAAAGTCAACTGCATAATCCTAAGGATTCAATTAATGTAACCAAAACATAACCAAGTCGCAGTAATAGAACATCTAAATCATCCTTGTACAAAAACCGATCCTTTACGAATCAGCATTGTATTAGGATGAAGCAAACATGAATCAAACAATATCAAAACCTATAACTTCTATAAAAGCAAGCACAATGGGGATCCAAAATACAAATCATACAAAAAGAAGAGAGATTCAAACAAACCTTTGCTGTTATCAAATTGAAGAGCGATTGAGAGAGAAAGATTGAAAAGATAGAGACAAAGACCAAACTCGTAGGATCTGCGCCGTGGGGTTGAAAGAAGAAGAAAAGACTGCTCCTTTATACTTCCACCCTTGTAACTACTTACGGTCTTTTTTTTTTTTTAGGTTTTACTTTGCTTATTCCAAGTAGGAAAAGGAAAA
>Ga0041059_1000083_pt1 | contig 50293 bp, 45 predicted proteins | sample AraColnosormetaG_FD_56232 | JGI IMG/M metagenome (GOLD analysis project Ga0041059, IMG submission 56232) | Arabidopsis roots microbial communities from North Carolina, USA - Col MF nosort | ecosystem: Host-associated > Plants > Roots > Unclassified | place: USA: North Carolina | collected...
TAAGCGGGGAAAAAAAAAAAAAAAACGAATCCAGTTTATCTTTGTTTGTTTTGTATCTCTCTGTCTTTTGACATTGTCTCTAAATTTATCAATTTCAAATCTGCGACTATCCTTTGTTTTTGGGTACTTTATCTCATCAAATTCCAGCCCAATCTAGACTCTCTAAACCCAGAAATAGAAACACAAATCACAAAAGATTGAGATAGATAGATCATGATCTCTGTTCTTTGTTGATCTTTGACCAAAATTCGATCTCCTATGTATATACAATTGCTCTGTTTTTTCTTGTTCTTGTTTCTGCTTTTACAAGCCACAATGTCTAAACGTTCTTTCAAGAAATTTGTGGAACAAGAACTCGGATCTCTTCCTCATTTCCTCATCTACACTGTTCTTGAATGGAGCCTCATTGTTTTCCTCTTCATCGACGGCGTTATCGCCTTTCTGTCAAACCAATTCGCCAAATTCTTCGACCTCAACATTCCTTGTCTTCTCTGCACCAGAATCGACCACATTCTCGTCCCTAGAGACCCTCAATTCTATTACAACGAGTCAATCTGCGACTCTCACAAGAAGAAAGTATCTTCTCTTGCTTATTGCCATGTCCATAAGAAGCTCTCTGAGATTAAACATATGTGTGAAGGATGTCTTCTCTCTTTCGCCACCGAGAAAGATTCTGACTGTGATACTTATAAGTCTCTCATTGGCATCTTACATAAAGATCTCGAGCTTCTCATTGACGATGAACGAGACCTTCCCTTGGCGTTCAAGAAAGACGACAATTTAGTCCAGACAACAAAAAATCTGGTGGATTACAAGACTAACAACATTAAAAATGATAGCTTGAAGCAACATTGTTCGTGTTGTGGAGAATTATTGAAGATAAAATCTGAGAAGTTACCGAAGAACAACAATTCTTTCCTTGCTCCTGCTCCTTCTCCTAGGGTATCGCACAACAAACTGTCTGAAAACGAATCTGAGTTTAAGGATATGGATGTGGACCGAACACCAAGTTTTGTAAGAGGAGGTAACAAGTTTTTTGGGATCCCTCTGTCTGATTCGGCGCAAAACAGTCCACGATGGTCCGTTCGATCTCTTAAGAAATCCGTTTTGAATAAGACAGAGAATGCTTCGGACACGACAGATCCAACCGGTGAATCCATTCTTAATCAGCTCAAGAAAGAGGTTCGCTTGGACAAGAAGTCACTCATTGATTTATATATGGAGTTAGATGAAGAGAGAAGTGCTTCAGCTGTTGCAGCCAACGAAGCGATGGCTATGATCACGAGGCTTCAAGCCGAGAAAGCTGCTGTTCAAATGGAGGCTTTGCAGTACCAAAGAATGATGGATGAACAAGCAGAGTATGACCAAGAAGCTTTGCAGTCTATGAGTAGTGAATTGGCGAAGAGGGAAGAGGAAATGAAGGAGCTTGAAGCTGAATTTGAGGTTTACAGAGAGAAATATGGATGTTTGACTGATCAAGAAGATGCAAGGGAAGAGTTTCATAAACAAAACGGCAATGCTAGTGCATATGATGATTGCCAAGAAACCAAACCAGTCTCGGATTTGGCTGTCTCTTCTTCAAATCAGCAGGAAAATGGCGAAAACATCGATCAAAATGGGCAATCGAAAAGGTCAGAGGAGTCTACCGCGGAGAATGTTGTCTCTGCAGATGAAGAAAAAGGTATGATTCTTTACTCAAAGTTTGATCATTATGTGTTGTTTAATCTGATCCTAAAAACCCTTTTTAATCTTGTGTTGTTGTTATGAAATTGGGCAGGGAGTGAAAGCAAAGAAGGGATAGTAAAAGAGCTTTCAGAGATCACAGAGAGACTAAGTACTCTTCAATCAAATGGTGATTTATTGAAACACATTGCTGATGTTTTGGATGTTAGTGAAGGAGAAGCAATTCTATTGCAGATATCTCAGAATTTGCACATGCTTCGTAGTTTTGTTGCTATGCCTTCTGAATCCATGAACTTGTAATACAATTTTTTTCCATTTCTTAGAGAACAAGCAAGCTTTCACGCCTTGTCTCAACTTGAAAACATTTCTTTTATTCTTTCACATTAAAAAGTTTCAGTTTGCTCCATGAACCTAACCTAGTTTCAGTTTTGTACTTCATACCCAAAAAATAAAAAAGTTTTCAGTTTTGCATTTGTATTTAGATGTGAAATTTTTCTAAAATGTTTTCACAATTTCAATAGGTATAACATTTTGAGTTTGTATTTAGATGGGATTTTTATATTCTTACATATTTTCACATTTCAAATAGGTATAACATTTTCATTTTCCATAAACATTTTGTTGAGTGTAAATGAATCTTAACACTGAACATAAACAAATTATTTCGTTAAGGATTGACTTTTTTACAAATTTTAAATGCTAATACAAAATGTAAACATAAATAAATTATATCATTTTCCTTCATAATTCAAATTTTAAAACTAAAACTATTATATTTTTATTTATAGAGAACGTACAATCAAATATTTCAACTTATAAATGGAGACATTCGACATTTTTAATTTAGTGATCAAGGAGCGAGAGTTAATTGTACCTAACTTGTTTCAGCCATATATATATCATAGCTCTAGCCACTTGACTAGCTAGGTCTCCGTGAGCTAGGGTTTATTTTGAACCTAATTTATTTTGGCATAGCCATATATGCTTTGCTTAAAAATTGAAGCCATTAAAGAATTGCATAAAATTAAACCCAACACTCATAAAGATTTAATCTTTTCTTGTGTTTTCCTTTAATCCCATCTTATTTTAGTCTAATGAAGCTATAAGGTCGATCCAAAAAAAAACTAATCTCTAATGCTATATAATCTACCAATTAACATCGTCATTTATCATCATCAACCATAATCATCTCACTCACTAGCAATGGCTCATATTTCACAAATCTCTTCTTTTCTCTCAATAGTTTTAATCTTCCTCGCATTATGCATCACTCTCTTCACGAACCCTACTCTCTCACTCCCAGCCCTAAAACTTAACCCTTTCCAAGACTTTTGTGTAGCTGATCTCCAAGCTACCCCAACTAACAGTGGTTACCCTTGCAAGTCACAAGTCACCTCTGAAGACTTCTTTTATTCCGGCTTGAACACTCCTTTAAACACCTCGAACCCAAAAGGTATTGCCGCTAATCCAGCCAATCTCTTGACCTTTCCAGGCCTAAACACTTTGGGAATATCCATGTATAACGTTGCAATTGCACCTGGAGGATACAACCAACCTCACTCTCACCCCGGTGTAACCGAGGCAGGGGTCGTGATCGAAGGCTCGGTCTTGGTTGGGTTCTTAACGACTAACTACACGTTGTACTCGAAGGTTATTGGACCCGGTGATATGTTTGTGATTCCTCCGGGACTCATTCATTACGAGGGGAACGTTGGGAAAACGCAATGCCGTCTTTTGACGGTGGTTGCTGACGACTTGCCTAGCGAGGTTGGTGTGCCTCACACTCTGTTGGCTACGAAACCCGCGATTCCAAACGAGGTATTGATATCGGCGTTTAAGGCGGATAGTAAAACAATCAACATGCTCAGGTCAAAGTTTACTGCTTAAAATAATGGTCTCTATATGGTTCCTCTAAAAATGTAATCTTTTATGAGTTTACTTAAATGAATAACAAAAGTCAGTGTTTTTTTTTTATGGACAAATCTAGTAATACTTACAATAGCAATTCTATTTTCATCATAATAAGTCCGTTACCGTTAGCCTCCCAAGTTCCCAACTAGTTAGGAAAGTTTTGAAAAAAGTTAATATATAGAGAAAAATACAAGATGATAAACACATCTTCTTGGGTTTTATTTAGGAAAAAATAAAAGCCACATATCATCTATGTTTTGCACATGACCACCATCATGATGTGCACTTGCAAAAATGGTTTTGATCGTTATTTTGTTGATAGATCACTCTCTCGAAGAACTCATGTCCCCATCCCCTACTTCTACTATCTCCTTGGGATATATCTGCATGTTAACATGATCGTCTATGAAATTCTTCTTACAAAGTCTAAGATTCAACTCAACGATCTATATACAGATTCTTTACCCAAACAAAAAAAGAATAAAACCTGGTGGCCTTTGTCTTCGTTATGACCGAGTGTACGGACTTTGAGCTCGCCTCTGCTCGTTGTTAACTCGTCTAGAATCTCAGCATCACACTCTTGGACCCCTCTCGCCGAGTTATTCGACTTTAAAACAGGGTTAAATCGATAAACCTCAATCCTTTAAACTACTCTAGACAAATATCAAGAATAAAAAGAATGTACATATTATATAGACATTGACTCACCCTGAAAGACAGTTCAAGCGGGTTTCTAGGAGTTCCAGGGATCTCCTCATACTCCGCCGCATCGAGTTCCCGGAGATAGGCTGGTTTAAAGAGCTTAGGGAGAAGGTACTGTCTGATGGCTACTAAAAGGAAGAAAAGAACCGGAAACATGATTCCGGCCACTGGAATCCACGTCACTCCGTAGCAAAGCCCAAAGTAGAGTATCTGAAATAGCGTGAATGCAGCGATTGACTTATGCGGAACTTTCTCCACGAACGATGCATGCGCTCCTTCCAAGACCCTAACAACAAAAAACAATCACATGATCAGTCTTTGAAGGAAACCTTTAACAAAAAAACAGAGCATTTTCAGAGCACATACTTGAATCTCCGGGTTGGTGGGACGAAGAGAAGTACTGTTCGTTCGAAGAATTGATTGTCTGGGAGGCTATCAATGGCCATGTAAGCAAAATATCCCCATAGAAGTGAAGTCGGTATGAGCTTAATGACCGGTAGAGCAAACACTGCACCTATCACTAGCAATGATTGCAACAGGTTGCTCACTCTCTGCTCGTTGACTCGAACAGGCAAGTAAGCGTCAACGTGCTTCTCTGGATCGAAACCACTCTCTTCGCCGGTATCCCCGTCGTCGTCACTCTTCTTCATCACTGCCTCTTTCAGATCTTGCAGCTCATTTATCAGTGTTGTGTGTGTCTCAGCCTGTAGATTAAAAATAAGAGCTCATATCTTGAAAACTGGAACATTAATTATGAGTCTACTACTTACAAGTGGGCTTTTGTCCATTTCTATGAAGACTTGTTCCATATCCTCGTACACTTGAGAGGACGTTGCTTTCTGTCTGATGCTTTCTTTGGCTGTCATCACCATCTTCCTCCGCATTAACTGTATAGAACCACCAAGTTTCATCTAGACCGCTTAACCTGAATATTCAGTGTTGATTAACTGAGTATTAATTAGACCTGTCGTTTGAAAACAGCTAGGCTTTTGGTATGCATAGGAGACTGCGGGAGGACTCCGTTGGAAGGCGGTAGACCGAGCATTCCACAGATCAATACCTGAAAAAAAAAACACAGTTTGGAGATTTTAACAGAGAATTAATGTTAGCTTGCAGAGGAAGAAACAGAGTTTGATTGATTACCATGAAACCTAACAAGAGAATGTCGTAGTGATATGCAGAAGGGTTCTTGAGGTTAAACTCCTTCTGCTGCGCGAGCTGCGAGACAACGCTGTGGTCAAAGAAGTAGAGGCCTGCGATCATCAATGCGGGTATAAACGCTGCAAATATGTAACCGGGAGAGACTTTACCCATGTCCTGTACAGAAAAAAGACGGATCCTAAAGAGGTTTGGATTGTAAACCAAAATCTTAAATGTAGTTGTGTTTTGTAACCTTGATGACAGTCCAATGTGTTAAAGAAACAGAGTCCCATGGAAGAGGACTAACGAGTCTTCTCGGGACACCAGAGGGTAGTTTTGATGGCGTACTGAAAGACAATGCTGTCCAAACCACAACCATCAACGGAACTCCGTAGTCTGCAACGAAGCTTCGGCAACATCCTTTACAAAGAATCATAATATTAAGGCCTTGTAGTTGTTTTTAAACAGAAATTACCATTAAGCATGAGAAAATAAATCACTCTTACCTGTTCCGTATGGCCAAGACCTTGCTTTTCTGCTCTTCAAAGCGGTGTAGACAAGACCGACTGTGAAAATAAGGCCAAGAAGTCCGTTTGTGTAGAGCCACTCAAACTGATACTTTTCAAGTTTTGAGTCTTCACCTTTTGGAATCCTAAATTCACTCACCATTCCCTACCAATATCATTTGAAACATATAAAAGATCTTTTGACCTATCATCAGAAGTGAGAGGTGGCTTTGTTGAGCCTTTTGGTATTGATACCTTTATGGTTTGTTGGAGAAATAGAACAGCGATCAACATACCAAACAGCTCACCAGCGATCCTCGTGAACCGGTTGATGATATAAGCCATGTTGAATATCGCCATTAGGAATAGTAACAAAGCCGTCCACACACAAACCCTTCAATTAAAAAACAAGCAAGACCATAACTCTTACAGGAAAACATTTACAAGAACAAACGATTTAGAGTTTTGGAGTAATCACCAAGCAACCCAAGCTAAGTAGAGTTGTTTGCCCAATTCAGGTCTTCCTTTAGCGAAGTCGTACAAGTATTTGTACATTAAGACAGTTGGTTCTGCAACTCCAAGTATCAACAATGGTTGTCCTCCCAATAACGAGTGTATCACTCCACATAACGCTGTTGATGCTAACGTTTCCACTGTGCTCAACGATCTCTCTATACTTTTACCCCAAATTTTAAATCAGATTACGCATAACTAAAAACAAGACCAAAACGTACATGAAGGTAACAAATTTGAGAGATAGACCTGTGTCGTGGCTAAGTTGCTCGCCAAAGGCAATAACAGGAAGCGCAGAGGCGAAGAAAACATATGTTGTCGGTGCTAAAATCCTGTAAAACCTCTCAAAAAACATATAATTACAATTTGTTTCTCTATCTCAAGAAGAATCTAATTATAAGTACCCGAAACCAGAACGTAGACCAGCGATCCAGTCTTGCTTGTAACACAAGGCTCTTCCTTTGACATCTCTTATGATACCTTGAAATGGCCTTTTCGAGCCTTCCACTCTTTCTTCCTCCATATCCCCTCAAATCACTCGGAGATTCTAAACCACGTCGCTCTGATCAGATGTTAGCCTTTGCAACAGGTCTTTATATGACCTAACCACACACAAAGGAAGTTATATAACACATATAAATGACTTCATATCGTGTAGTTTTTTTTATGATGTAGTCTTTTTTTCACCCACTATGTAGAGAAGAATCTCAAAGTCTTTATGTTTTTTGGGTACTTTAGTAGCTGAAAATAGGAAAACGCTATGTGCTTATCTGAATTAGACAAACATCGCAATGCACAAAACAAGCAAAAAGAAATGAAATTTTCCTTTTATGACAAAGAAAATCTGAAATTGCATATGTACCCAAAATTATTAAGAATCTAATTCTTTCATTAAACTCCACTGATTAAAATGCATCGTGAATCTAATCCACAAAAAAAACTTTTTTAATACGGTCTGACATCGAAATTATATGTTATGAACTCTTTAATATCTCACGAAAACAAAATCAGAGAAAGAAAGAATGAAACATGCAATATACTAAGTGATGTTAAAGTATTACAAAGAGACCAAGCAAACAAGTGTGGCCGCAGAGAGAGCGAAAATCACCGGAGCCGACGATCATATGTGGCACTGGCAAGTGGCAACGGTCATCTTTATACATGGAGAGGAGGAGACACACTTGTACACGTCTTCTGGTGGTCTACTGCCACGTGGCAGTATTCAAATGGTGGATTTTATACATCCGTGAATCTTGGAGTTGATTTTCCTTAATTTAAATGGTCGTACTACCGACAGCCAAAAACTTGTCTTTCACCAACAAATATGTTTTGGAAGGCTGAATATCATCACACAAACAAAATAAAAAACTAACATTTATTTTGTATGAAACTACATCTTTTATTTCTGTTCAGAATTTTCGAAACCGTTGAATTTGTTTGTCGATTGGAAATAACTAGTGAACGTACGTAACTCGAGGATTAATTATTAAACAAATTCAAGTATTAAAAAAAATGGACAATGCATGTTTTTCTTTACTTTTGAATTTTATTTTTTATGATCACGATTTTACGTTTGATTCAATTTCTCATATTACATGCTACTATTGACAATATTTATATTTTTCTTATTATAACAATATCTTTTTTCTTTTCTTTTTTTAACAATATCTTTTTTTTTAACAATATCTTATTTTAAACATCTTTAATTTGTATGAACACAAATAGATACATGAATATTTCTACGCGTGTGTTAATTTCCTATTTTTGTGAAACAATATCAACGTCTCCGCGAATGCGTTGAATATAAGTCATGATTTTATATATTTTTTTATGGTTTTGAACCCACATCTGATATCTAAGTGAAGTATAGCATTCTATAAAATGTAACTAAACTTTAGATCATCGAGTGTTATCATGAGTAACGTAAATGAAATACTTAAGTTAGATAATTACATACACAAGGGTGGTAGATCATCTCATTTTGAAAAACAAAAAGGAATTACAAGAATTGAATAATAAAACCATTAAGTGAGATAAATACATGCACATGGGTGGTAGATCGCATAATAAACGCCGTACGATGGATGAGTATTAAAAAAACAATGAAAATGCAGCTTTGGAGTTAGAACTCGAGATTCAAAATCCAACTATTGGTAAATCTCAAGTGATTAATGCATTATTTTGAAGTTATGATCGTTGTCAGTACTATTGATTATGTAGCCTTTAATGTATGCTTAAGAATATGAAGGTTTTTCTTAGCTTGTTTCTTAATTTTGAATACGTAACAACCATTGTTGTCTCCGCGAGTCCTTGTCTGCGTTTAGCAACATGTTGATCAAGGGGATCTTGATTGTGAGCGTATAACAACCATCGTTGTTTTGTTCTCTTCTATAAATGATCTTCTAATCTCACTTTTCTTTTTCCGTTCGTTTTTCTATAACAAAAAATTAACGTCAAGGACTCAAGGGGATTTGAACGTTTGACTTTTGATATTTAGATGAGGAATGGGGAGAGACTGGTGACTTTCAAAGTTGTTACGTGGCTAATTAACTCCCCTAGGATTTGTGGGAGAATCCAAATCACGATCGATTTTTGCTCAAAGGAGCTGAATATAAGATGGATAGCAAAGATACAAAATAAAATAACTCAGTAAGAGCTTTATTTAGTGCAAGGGGAAATAAAGAACGCTAAGCTTAATCAGTAAATCTTAGATTGATGTCTTGAAATGATGAAGAAGGAGAGTTGTGGATAGTGGCTGGCAACTTCCAAAATTAGCTACATTGATGCTTATAAGTTATAACAACATATTTCTGTGAATCTAAACTTGCTAGAAATTTCTAATTACATGGTTTTGCGGGCTTCTAATTGAATCATAATTGGGCTTCTTGTGAATTCTCTAAATGCTTCAAAATGAATTTGGATTTAACAACTCTATCCAAACAAACCTCAGCAAAGCCGTACGTTCTAGCTTTTTAAGGTATCTTCAGTGCAGATTGTGTATATACTGACTGTAAGAACAAGAAATTTATAATGTAGTATGTAATAACTCCAAAAACATTCATCAAGCTAAGGAAAATAATCAATAATGGGATGTCTTGTCTACTTCTTCAAGCCCATTGAAGAAGGCACGGATGGGCCCATACGAAAAGATTTTTAACAAGTCTAGCCTTCAAATTTCCTAATGGCTAATTAAATAGTTTTTATTAGATAATGACCATGTTCTTTGATTGATCGCTACGTCAGCTACCTGCGATCTAAAAAAAGCTCTCATCTCTCTTTCACTTTTATTTTTCCTCTCTTTCATCTTTGCCGCAGCGACTGTAATTCGGCTATTCCGTAGACGCTGGAATTTTCAACGTCTCAAATTCCCTTTCTCCTATCTCTTCAGATCTATCGCTGCGACTCTTTCATTCATCTCACCTTCATCTTTCCTTCTTTTTTCTTTTATATTTTGTGCCGCCGGTGCTTGTCGCAGCGATCAACAAAAGAATAAGGTAAATATTCATTTTGGGTAGTATAATATACAGTAGTGAGACATGGGCTTATGTCACATACACTCACATGTGTCACACATACACCTATTTTTGATTATTTTAGTCTTGTTTGTGTCCATTGGACCTTGAGAGAATCATAATTCATTATCTGTATCATGAAGATTTCAATTCAAGAATTTATATTCTTACAGGTCCATTACTCAAAAACAAAAAAGTAAAGAAAAAGAGAGCGAGATAAAATGATTTCAATGAAAAATAATTTGAAAAAGAAATAATTAATAATAAATATATTGTACTAACATACGCCCAAAAATTCCACTATAGCGTATCTCAAGATTCAAGATCTCCTTCTTCTTCAGCTCTCGTCATCATCATTCTCTGCTTCTTTTCATTTGCTCCTGTTAACAAATTTGCCAACTTTCTTCCATTTTCGAATCCCTCTTAACGCAAAGTTAGGTTTTTTGTTAATTCATTTCATTGCTTGGATCCTAAGGAAAAAAAAAACAGAAATGAAAAAACCCAAATTGTCGAAAGTGGAAAAAATCGACAAGATTGATCTGTTCTCTTCACTATGGAAGCAGAGATCGGTTCGTGTAATAATGGCAATAGGGTTTCTCTATCTTGTAATTGTCTCAGTAGAGATACCTCTCGTTTTCAAATCCTGGTCCAGCAGCTCCGTGCCTCTTGATGCTCTTTCTCGACTCGAGAAGCTCAATAACGAGCAAGAGCCCCAAGTCGAGATTATCCCTAATCCTCCATTGGAGCCAGTTTCGTACCCGGTTTCGAACCCGACCATTGTTACCCGGACGGACCTTGTTCAGAACAAGGTCCGTGAACATCATCGGGGTGTTCTCTCAAGTTTGAGATTTGATTCGGAAACTTTCGACCCGAGTAGTAAAGACGGGTCAGTGGAGCTTCACAAGTCAGCTAAGGAAGCTTGGCAGCTAGGTCGCAAGCTATGGAAGGAGCTTGAATCTGGAAGGCTTGAGAAACTAGTGGAGAAGCCAGAGAAGAACAAACCGGATTCATGTCCACATTCTGTTTCGCTAACCGGGTCTGAGTTTATGAACCGGGAGAACAAATTGATGGAGCTGCCGTGTGGTTTGACATTGGGTTCACACATAACTTTGGTGGGGAGGCCGAGGAAAGCTCATCCCAAGGAAGGAGATTGGTCTAAGTTGGTGTCTCAGTTTGTGATAGAGCTTCAAGGTTTGAAGACTGTTGAAGGAGAGGATCCTCCTAGGATTCTGCATTTCAATCCGAGGCTTAAGGGAGATTGGAGCAAAAAACCGGTGATTGAGCAGAATAGTTGCTATAGGATGCAATGGGGACCTGCACAACGTTGCGAAGGATGGAAGTCAAGAGATGATGAAGAGACTGGTGAGTTCTATTCCTTTGTTACTTGGTATCTGTATTTTGTAGTGATTCATTAGAAGCTAGCAAATGGTTAGGTTGCAAGTTATGGTTCTTGTCATCTGTTGAGTAATACTTTAGTGTGGCTGCAGTTGATAGTCATGTGAAGTGTGAAAAATGGATTCGTGATGATGACAATTACTCAGAAGGGTCGAGGGCAAGATGGTGGTTGAATAGACTTATAGGAAGGAGGAAAAGGGTCAAAGTAGAATGGCCGTTTCCTTTTGTGGAAGAGAAGCTGTTCGTTCTAACTCTTAGCGCCGGTTTAGAGGGTTACCATATCAATGTTGATGGAAAGCATGTTACTTCTTTCCCTTATCGCACTGTGAGTATATATTCTACTCCTTTTCTACATGATTGTGTGTTCAGATAAATGGTTTATTCATGCAATCCATAATAGTTCAGAGCGTAGAACGAGTTGGTTAGTAATTCTTTGTTATATATAATAGGGTTTCACCCTTGAGGATGCAACAGGGCTAACAGTAAACGGAGACATTGATGTCCATTCTGTTTTTGTTGCCTCTCTGCCAACATCACATCCTAGTTTTGCTCCCCAAAGGCATCTCGAATTGTCAAAGAGATGGCAGGCTCCTGTAGTTCCCGATGGGCCTGTGGAGATCTTTATAGGCATTCTTTCCGCAGGCAATCATTTCTCTGAGCGGATGGCTGTGAGGAAATCCTGGATGCAGCATGTTCTTATTACATCTGCAAAAGTTGTTGCTCGTTTCTTTGTGGCGCTGGTAAGCTGGATTTTTACATGTTTATCAAGTCTTAAGGCATGAAGGCTTGTTTAGAAAAAACTGAAAAAGAAAAGTCATGAGGGCTTAATAGTACAGAGACAAAGTTTGATTTGAGAATCATCAAAATGCAACTGTTACCTGAACAGATTTTTTTTATTTTTTTTCTCCGTGATGTGCATTTCACAGCATGGGAGGAAGGAGGTGAATGTGGAATTGAAGAAAGAAGCGGAGTATTTTGGGGACATTGTACTTGTTCCTTACATGGATAGCTATGATCTTGTCGTGCTGAAAACTGTTGCCATATGTGAACACGGAGTGAGTATCATATTTTATATAGGTCATGCTTCTGCATAATCGTTCCTGATTTAGTGTTTCTGTGGAGTTGATTGTTGAATTTTTGTTGACTTCGATTGCTACAGGCTCTTGCATTCTCTGCAAAGTACATAATGAAGTGTGACGATGATACATTTGTAAAACTTGGCGCGGTGATCAATGAAGTGAAAAAAGTACCCGAAGGTAGAAGCCTGTACATTGGTAACATGAATTATTACCACAAACCTCTCCGTGGGGGTAAATGGGCAGTCACATATGAGGTACATTTTTTCTGCATCACACTCCATCTTTATATGCAGCCTTTTGGATGAACTAGTGCGGCGCTTTTAAGTGTCAGTTCTGTGAATACTTTAAGACTGGCACTCATTATTAATGTATATATCTTGTGGATTATATCAGGAATGGCCAGAGGAGGACTATCCGCCCTACGCAAATGGACCCGGATATGTTCTATCTTCTGACATTGCGCGCTTCATCGTGGACAAGTTTGAGAGACATAAATTACGGGTAAGCAAAAGAGAGATTCAAACCAATTGTATCATCTTCTTTCCACTTCTCATTCTCTGTTGTTCACATATACCAGCTGTTCAAGATGGAGGACGTGAGTGTGGGAATGTGGGTTGAGCATTTCAAGAACACAACAAACCCAGTGGATTACAGACACAGTCTGAGATTCTGCCAGTTTGGTTGTGTTGAGAACTACTACACAGCTCATTACCAGTCGCCAAGACAGATGATATGCTTATGGGATAAGCTCTTAAGACAGAACAAGCCTGAGTGTTGTAACATGAGATGATGATACTTGAGGAAACAGTTGCATTTTCTGAGATCTAATATGCCATCAAGCTTGCTGTAGAAAGCCAGGAAAATTTTGCAAGCGTACCACACAGAGAGAGAAAGAGAGCCAGGACTTGGTTCGATTGGTCTGCAGCCTTCTGATCTGTTAAAGAAATGGAGAGAACATGGAGTAGGGAAGAACACGTAGGGAATTTACTTTATTTTTATTTGTATAAACCCATTTCTTAATCTAAATGGAAATTTGTTTTCTCTCTGTCTTTCACAACATGATCAACACAGAGCAAAAAACAGTTTCTGGCCTAATTACTCATAAAATTGGCTCTGAGGGAATATTACAACAACAGCCAGATCAGACGATGGCAAAGGAAAGCCTCTATCTGCTTATGAATTGTCTGTGTCGTTATCATCACCCTTAAGTACTATAATCTAAGGATTTGTGTATCGTTGGTCTCATTCATCATACATGTATTGTGTTCTCTCAAAAGATCCTGAACATACAATCTCATAATAATTCTTCAACACAAACAAGAAACAACTTTTGCAAATTAGTTTAATAAACCTAGCAGAATCAAAGACAGAGACACAAACAAAACCACCAAGCTTCCATGGAAACCATTTATATGCTTATAACAAGAAGACGATGAAGAAGAAGGAGAACTTGAGGTACCGGGGTTTCTTCTAGCTGTGGAGTTTTCCTTGGAGCAAGTCAAGTTGCAACGGCTCGGCCTTACTACTCTATAGACACCATTGCTTGTGAGCAAGTAGATGTCTTTGTTGTTATCCTCACCAAAGGAGAAGACATACCCTAGGGAGAGCCCTGAAGTTCCCGGGGAATCACTACATTTCATGGGTGAGTCACTGGCACAGCTGAAGGTTGTTCTTTTGGTCACAAAGCTCCCGCTATTAGCAGGCGTTTCAATCCCCGCCCACACGCCATTTCCATATAGATCAGCATATACGTACCTGCAAAAGAAAAACATTATTTTTTGCAAGATGTTTTGTTATCATATACATGTGAGAGGAACAATAGATAAGGAACCAGAGAAAGAGTGTGTGTTAGCTCACCTTCCAGCTATGCAAGGATCAGTTTCAGATCTATAAAAGTAACCTCCAGTGATTGAAGCTGATTTTCCGCTTGAGTCAACTTCTGAGTGGTTGTAACCCATCACAGGAAATATCGGGTTTAGTGATTTAACAGATGTGTTTCCTCCAGGGGATGACTCAGGATGGAAAAGATCCGGGCCTTCGTAAACACGCCAACCATAGTTTCCTCCTTTGCTTATGAGATCCACCTCTTCATATGTGTCCTATTAAACAACAAACATATCAAGAACGGTGCAAACAAAATAAAAAGAAAAACTCATTGTCGAAACAAGCTTACCTGTCCAACATCAGCACACATGAAGTAAGAAGGCCTAGAAGAATCAAAGCTGCATCTCCAAGGGTTTCTCAATCCAACAGCCCATATTTCAGGTTCAAGCTCTTTGTCTTCACGAAAAGGGTTGTCTTTTGGTATAGAGTAGTTTCCCCATAGACCCATTTTGGAGATCTCAGAAGCACCTGAAGACATTTGTGGATCTTGGTAAATGACAAAGGACACTCATATAATGCTACTGTAATGCATCACATGTTGCAGATTCAGTTACTACACAAACAAAAGCCAACGTATACCCACTAGGAATGTTATCTACATCAAGCCTCATGATCTTTCCTAGCAAAGATTTCTTGTTCTGTGCGAAATTATACGGGTCTGCTCCTCCACCTCCATCTCCCATCATAAAGTATAGGTACCCATCTGGACCAAAGAGAATCTGTCCAGCATGGTGTGATGTGAAGGGAAGTCCCATTGTGAAAATCCTCCTGACTTCTGTTGGCTTAGCGTTCTTTGCCTGAACAGCGAGAAAAAAAAGCTTGGGGCTCTATGACAAACGCAAAAGTTTTAGATACTGAAAAGGGGTCAAGGAGAGTATATACCTTAGAAGGGTCTGACGAGGTAGAATTGGCTGTATACTCAGCTATTACGGTTTGGTATTGGCATGGTTGAGATCCACTGTCAGGAGTTAGTTTGGAAGGATCACAGTTCACATCGGAGTTACATGAGCACCTTCCAGTACAGCCTGGCCACTTGGACTTATCGCAGTTGAAAGAAGCGAAAAAACGCCCATTTTGAGCAAACTTTGGATGAAAAGCCATTCCCATCATCCCAAACTCAGTATCAAAATGAATCTCATCAGTCATATCCACAAATGGGCTAGATGGATCCACATCCAAAACCCCGCCAGAATCTTGATCCGGTATACCAGCCAAGAATACTATTCCAGGTTGCGTAGAGAAGAATGCACGGTTGGAGCCATCAGGGTGAGGAACCATGTTGAGGTAAGAACCGTTTCCAATTTTCTCAAGGCATATACCAGAAGGCGGCTTGTCAGGAGTAGTATCATTGTCATTAAGAGCAACTGGCTCACCGCTGAAGCAAACAGTTTCATTGGAGCTAGCTCCACCAAAGGCACTGCAGAAATCGGTTTTGGACTGCCATAGATCAGCAAGCTTGGAGGCATTTTTATTTGACGGCGCTCCAGCTCGGCCTTGTAATGAGGCAGCGAAAAGAGAACCCGATATGGAGACGTTTTGACATGTCTCCCATGTCTCAGAGCAAAAATTCTCTGTGGAATTTGCTGAACTGGTCGAGTTGCAGAGGATTGGAACAGACTGCTGATCTGAGTTATCTCTGAATAAGTCTGATGAAAAAGGATCGCAATTCTGTAACATCAACACAGTAATGAAACAAAAACAAAAAAAAACTTAGAACACAGTTCCTCTTCTATAGATTCATTCTCAGACAAAAACATTACAATGGTTCCAGACAAATCAGGTAAGAATGGTAACAGCTCAAAGCAAATTATGTATGAGTGGCATAATGAAACACTTGCAGAATCTTTAGGGATTAAAGACGGAGATTATACTTACAGCACAAAGGATTGATTTTACAACAGAAGCACAACCCTTGTCGGAAATGTTCATAGCTTGAAATTGCTTCATCAAACTGGTATCTTTCATTGTATTGCAGCATGTTTTTCCTTTGTAAGGACAAAAGCTCAATGTCGAATTCACCTCCGAGGGAGCTCCTGAAAAACCATCAAAAAACAAAATGTTGCATCAATCTACAATAGCAGAACTAATATCAAATCAATAGGATAACAAAAAAAAATCACTCACTTGAATCGGAACAGAGAGGAAGAGCCCATGAAGAAAGAGCAAAACATGAGAGGAACAAGAAAAGGAACACAAGAAATTGATGAAGCTTCATCGAGTCTCGCAAGAGACAAATCTTGAAGATAATGACAGTGGAAGAGAGAATCAAGAGAGAAGAAGAAAAGAAGTCTCTTTTTTATACATCTGATCTCAGGACAAGACAAGAGAAGAGAGATAGGACTGAAAATCAAATAATAAAATTAGTTTGTTTGACTCTGCAGACAGAATAAATGCAATTGCGATGGCGTTTACTGTCTTCCCATGACTACCAACAACCATATCCCCAGAAATCTCCCTTCTCATATAATAATTAATGAATATAATCATGTTCAACTTGAATTTTTCAACTTTCTCGTGTCAGAGAGAGAGACGATGAACAAAGGTTCTGTCTTTTTCTATGCTTTGCTAGCTTTTGATTATTGTCCTCAGATGTGATAGTCAAAGTAGTTGACTTTATACATTTGGGTTTTGGATTTCTAGGAACTTATTGGGGTTCGAAAAGTAGGTTTGAAGTTGGTAGAACAAAGGAAAAAAGGACTTGTCTTCTTCAAGTTCTCTTCCCATTTAAGACTGCAAAACTACTTTTTATTCCAAACCATAACTTTCTATTGATTAACAAAGTAATTTATGTGGAAATGATCAAAAGTATAATTGAAAACGCATTGAATAAGAGTGTTGGTGCATGGAGATTGGTTTGTGGATTAATCTGAATAATGAATGAACGAGACTTGATGGCCTGCAAATTATTACTATTTAAATGCATAGTAGTCAACAATATGAATTTTAAAAAATTTCAACATTATTGGGAACTTTGAGATGTCTATACAATTCACAAAACTCACATTTTTGGAAGAAACTACAAAAAGAAAGAGAGACAAAGATCTCAGCTTTCTTTCTTCCCATCTCTAAACACAGACATTTGATACAAACATAACTTACAATCAAACTTATAGGTAAAGAAATTGATGTGTACCTTTGGAAGCATAAGCTACCATGGATGTAGCAAGAGAAGCAGTATTCGTTTTTCTCCAAAAGTATAGTATTCACAAGAACTCTATCGATGATGCAACCTCTTTACAAGGATCTGTCGATATAGCGTCTTTGTCCGAAAGAATAGTACAATGGCGACAAGAAACCCAAAGAACGCAACAGATGCCATTATAATAAATGACAGCCTGAAGCAATGAGAGCCATAACATGTGTTCCCTTCCCCGGAAGCAGTCTTATCGTAGATATAACCGATCAATCTTACAGAGAAGATATAGGAACCAATGGGACTAGCCACGGATATGGTATTGAAGATGGTTCCCATGTGCCGAATCCCGAACAGCTCAGAGGTGATTGTAGGCATCAGAGACCACTGTGAACCATAACAAACGCCAACTATAACAGAACCAACATAGAGATTTCCTTGAAAACCAGAGGCTATGATTAGGTGGCCTATGCTCATCGTTCCAAGTGTTGCAGCCATTAGCAATGGACGTGGCCATCCCTTTTTGTGTAGCAATGCATCTGAGGCATAACCAGCTCCAAATCTACCGAGAAAGTTCCATATACTCCACAAGGAGACCAATGAATTTATCTCAACTGATGAGTATCGAAGAGACTCACCTATTTGTCGGATGTTGTTTATCGTTGAAAGTCCAGAGCCCATTCCGCAAATCATGGCAAGAAATAACAACCAGAAGCTTAGTTTTTTCATAGCTTGCAGAAGATTCAGGTTCTCACTCAGTCCAGCTTCCACTTTACTGTCACCTTCAGAACTTTGGTTACCGGAGGTTGTTGCCTTTGGACTGCTTATGAGAGGGGAATAATCATGTGGTACTGTTTTTTCCATGCCGTCTCGTTGTGCTCTTCTCGCAATAAGTAGAGGCAAGGCAAGCATGACGAGTAGACATACAAGTGTGACAATGTTGGCCCACGATGACAACCCAAAAGTGTTCTTCAATATGATAATGATCATAAGATAAGCTGCGATGATTAGAGATACAGCTGAAAGACCATTTAAATGCTTTTTATCATCGGCTACGCTTGTCTCATAGATCCTGACCAGAGGCATGACCAAGAGTGAGAGCACTGTTGGTGTTACTGCCAGTAAGAGAATGAAGCTGGCCGGATCTCCAGCGCACAATGTCTCGTACAGTTGAATCAGTATCGCTCCACTTAGACCAAGAAAACCCTGCAAAGAAAGAATTAGAGGTAAGCTTGGATGCTTCACTATAATCAAAAATTCCAAAGTTGAAACCATGAATCTCCCACTATTAACATACTTTGGGGTTTAGTTGAAGTTTCTCATCTTAAAAGTGGAGGTTGCATCCTCATTTGCAAGGTTTATCAGAAAAGAACAAATATTTACTACGCAATATATATCAACTAGAAGATCTAGATCTCGATTGATCCAAAGTTCAAAGCATCAATCTCTTTCCAAATGTTACCAAAGCCTCCTCATTTAGACTCTACCAGGATCATCATCATAGCCAAATATTGGTCTTTAGGTCCCAAGGAAACAAACTGAGACGTGATCCAACAATACAGATCCATTCAATATATCGAAAAGCTTCATCAAAAACTCACCTTCATAATGCCAACGGCTGTACCACCATAGTCAGCGAAATTCTCAACGGCACTAACAACATTAGCCGTATTGAAGAACGTTTGCGACTGAGCTGCTAAGAACATAAACAGGCACATCAGCGGCACCGGAGGCTTTCTAATAAGTCCGGTAACAGAAGCCCAAATGAGAAAGTAACCGGCGAAGCACTGAATTGCCCCAACAGCAAGCACCACCCAAGGTCCTCCAGCGCCTCCAATTCCTCCTCCCCGTCCACGGAGACGATTGGACGTAGCGTATGTGTATAAAAGCCCAGAGAAAACTCCGGCGTTTGCTCCGATGTCCTTGAAGACTGAGACGGTATCGAGGGTGGATTGATCGTACGATTGAGTCGATTTTAGGACAGCGGAATAGATTCCGAAGGTGTAGGAAGCGCCGCTTGCGCATTGTATCCATATACTAGCTGTCATAGCCACCCATTTCGTTCTTAGTATCTCCATCGCCGCCAATTACCACCACCTTCCTCGCCGGAAAAAAAGAGAAAGCCAGAGCTTTTTCCCCTGCTCAAGGACGACGAAGCGACACGATCACAAAACTTTTTTTTCTTTTTTTCTTTATTCAAACAGATTGATTTTGGAAAAACTATTTAAACCTTAATGGGCTGGAAAAATTGGTATGGGCTCATTAGTTATAGAACTCGTAGTATTGATTTTGTGAGCCCAATTAACTGGAATGACACGTGGAGTCAGATGGAGAGCACACGACAGCCACAAGACGGCTTGTGGAAGAGAGAAGACGGAACGAGGTTAATTAACGGATTAAACTAACGGAGTCAACGTTGACTGGTCAAGGAGTATTGAGAAAACTGTACGGCCGGCCAAGGTCACGCCACTCTCTCGACCAATGGTTTTATAATCACGAGGCTGACTCAGCTAATCTCCCGCAAATCACGAGATTTTTCAATGTTACTCAATTACAAAACTATTAACAAACTCAATACTACAAAATCATGTAATGTGATTATTTAGTTAGTCGGATCACTAATTAATGTTTTTTCATGCATTATACTATGGTCAACGACGTTGGAGAAGTAATCTTGAATACTTGACAACAACCAAAATATTGATTCTTTTTTTCCTCTCATAAAAAAATAATGTTTAACAATTGTAAATGATCTAATATATTATCTCCATTCTTGTTAGATTAATTTAATTTATCTCTGTTCATATTTTCACAATCTAAATTTCTTTTAAAAATAATATAAATGAAAACAAATTAGTTAGTTACCAAAGAAACAGAGACAAAACAGATATTTAAATATACATCCCGCCATAAATATGATATAAGCTATAGTTGGTTTTCAGCTGCAACGTCTCAGTCACTTCTAATATAATAAAACTCAAAATCTCAAATTGATTAAACAAACTGGCTTACGCAGAAGAGTGACGACTACGAAAATGTATCATGCCTTTAAAAACCTTCTCTACTCCTTTAATCGGTTCCTTCTTCTTTCCCTTTTCTCCTTTCGCTTCACGACGACGAAATTTTTGATTTCAGTCACCGTTATTGTTGTTGCGGTGGATGGGAGGCGGAAATCTTCATTCCCTTCCGCCGGAAAACGCTTCCGTTTCTGCATCTTATGCGGTGACCGTTGGAAATACCAAGCTTTCTGATGCTCCGGTTCTTTTCTTCGTTTACTGCCACAAGGCTTTCCGTGCTCAGCTGGTGGAGCTCCGGCGTTTCGCTACTGACGCTGCTGAAGCCGATTCCTTTAGTGGGGATCTGGCGGTGGAGCTCTCCCGGAAGTTTGAGTTCTTGAAGCTTGTATATAAGTATCATAGCGCAGCTGAAGATGAGGTTAGATTTTATCACCTTTATAAGTTTTTTTTTCCCTAAATGAGTTGCTCTGTTTTAATCTCTGTTACTCCTCTTTATGTTCACAAATTAAATTCGAGTTTAGAACTCTCTTGCTTCCTGAAGCTAATTACAACTAGAGAAATAAAGATTGTCCTTTGAATTCTTGGTTAGACTAGGTTACTAGGGTAAAAGACCTTGTCTAAATTCGTGTTGCAGTCTCTAGTTTCAGTTTGTGAATCTTTTATTGATGTCAAGAATCTGACTCTTAGATTGAAATCCTTATCATGATAAGTAACAGTGGCTTTTGATATGCTTTTCTTACTGGCAGGTTATATTTTTGGCGCTAGATAAACGAGTGAAAAACATAGTTTCTAATTACTCACTTGAGCATGCTGGCACAGATGATCTCTTTACCTCAATTTTCCACTGGCTACATGTTCTTGAAGAAGAAATAGGAAGTAGAAGCGATGTACTTCGTGAAGTTATTTTATGCATAGGCACCATCCAGTCATCTATATGCCAACATATGCTTAAAGAAGAGCGGCAGGTATATAGTCTTGTTATACTTCAACTCTGTTTTGACAACTACAATACTTTTTAATGGAAAACAACATTTCAGTTACAGATACTCTATCACTTTTCATAGTGGTGCCTAACGAGTCATGCTTCATGTAGGTGTTTCCTTTGTTAATAGAGAAGTTTTCTTTCCGAGAACAAGCATCACTTGTGTGGCAATTCATTTGTAGTGTTCCAGTGATGGTGCTTGAAGACTTTTTGCCATGGATGATCTCTCATCTCTCTCACGAGGAGAAAATTGAAGTTGAGAATTGTATAAAAGATGTTGCCCCAAATGAAGACTCATTGCAACAGGTATACATATCCCCTTTGCTGAGATATGCTATGTTTTTCTTCTTTCCTTTTGATAAGCTAAAATTTTCTGAAGGTCATAAGCTCTTGGCTGCTTGACGATAGTCAATCTTCTTGTGGGACTCCTACAGAGATCATGAAAGGAGTCCAGTATGTTAATGTGTCTAAAAGTTTGAAGAAATCACCTGAGTCACATCCGTCAAGCGGATGTTTTCAACGCTTTTGGGAGTGGAGTAAAAAGTCCCTTTCAATTCCAAATGTAGGACGGAGCCCAATTCATGGTCTTAGACTTTTTCAAAATGCAATTGAAAAAGATTTGAGAGATATTCAAGAAGGATTATGCCAAGCAAAATTCCAAACCCTTATTTTGGATCTTGATGTACTGATGGCTAGATTAAACTTCCTTGCTGATGTCCTTGTTTCTTATAGGTAATAATAGTTTCTCGGATTAACTTAATTTTTCTCTTTGGTATAGTGTCTAGTCTCTTGTTTACTTTCCTTCCTTCTTTCTTTGAGTGAGTTACAGAATGTTTTGTTTTGTTTTGTTGCAGCAATGCATTTAAGAAGTTCTTTCACCCAGTGTTAGAAGAAATGACAGCTCGCCGCTCTTCAACTGCCAAACAGTTCAACATAGATGATTGTCTTGAGAATTTTCAGAGATTGTTATACAAAAGTGCTGATGATAAAACAAAGACGGACAATTTTCTATTGCAGCTTCAGGAGGAACTTGAGTCCCTTATAATCCAAGTAACAAAGCAATTTGCCATACAGAGAACAGAGGTAAACTCTTATGATACTTACTCGTTTCTATAACATAATGGAAGTTTTTCACGGATTCATTTTGAAGATGTTACATTGTGTGTATATTATATTCAATTGTCTCATTGTTGTCCAGGTATTCCCAATCATCAGCAAGAATTGCAACCATGAAATGCAGAAGCAGCTCCTATACACAAGCATTCATGTCTTACCTCTTGGATTACTAAAGTGTGTCATACTTTGGTTTTCTGCTCATTTATCAGAAGAAGAATCTCAATCCATTCTTCATTTCTTAAGTTTGGAAGATTCTTCTCCCAAGAAATCATTTCCACGCCTCTTGCTACAGTGGCTTCGTTTTGGCTATTCAGGCAAAACCTCTGTTGAAAGATTTTGGAAACAGTTGGATGTTATGTTCAAAGTAAGATGTTCCTGCCAAAAGGAGCACACTGAAGAAGCATCAGGATCATTTTCCAACCAAACACAGCTGCAACTATGTAAAGTATCTAAAGATGTTTATCCTAGAAAGAAAGATAAGTCTTCAACCTGCTTCATGTCAATGGATCTAGCTGTTGGAGACATGTATGAGACACCTTACTCAAGTCGAATGAATCAACAAATGACTTTCTCAGGAAAGCTTAAGCCTCCTCTCCATCTCCCAGATTTTTTTGGTGAGAAGAATATGGATGATCCTATGATTATGGATGTTAAACCAATTGACCTCCTTTTCTTCTTCCACAAGGCAATGAAGATGGATTTGGACTACCTTGTTTGTGGATCAACAAGATTGGCAGCCGACTTTCGTTTCCTCGCGGAGTTTCAGCAACGGTTCCATATGATAAAGTTTTTGTATCAGATACATTCTGATGCAGAAGATGAGATTGCATTTCCAGCATTGGAAGCCAAGGGACAGCTAAAAAACATTAGTCACTCGTTTAGCATTGATCATGAGCTAGAAACTAAACACTTCGACAAAGTTTCGTTCATTTTGAATGAGATGTCAGAGCTGAACATGTTGGTTTCTACCATCAATACCACTGCAGCTGACCACGACCGAAAAATGAAGTATGAGCGGTTATGTCTCAGTCTCCGAGAGATTTGCAAATCAATGCACAAGCTATTGTCTGAGCATATCCAACATGAAGAAACTGAGCTTTGGGGTCTATTCAGGAACTGCTTCTCTATTGAAGAACAAGAGAAAATCATAGGATGCATGCTCGGGAGAATAAGTGGGGAAATATTGCAGGATATGATTCCTTGGTTAATGGAATCTTTAACCTCTGATGAACAGCTTGCCGCGATGTCCTTGTGGCGCCAAGCAACAAGGAAAACAATGTTTGTCGAATGGCTAACAGAATGGTATAACGGTCATGTTTTACAAGAGGAAGCAGGAGAAGCAAACAACGATCCATTTGGGGATTCAGATCCACTAGAGATTGTCTGGAAGTATCTCTTTGAAGCATCTGCTGATGGGGAAAAAGGGAGCATGCGCAGCAGCCTTCTCAAACTCCCGAAGACGAATTTTACAGGTATTATGAATCAGCCTCCTCCTAATTACAAGGTTGAAGTTGGCAAAAAAGAGGAAAAAGATCTAGAACGGTCAGAAAGTAAAAAGATATGCAGAGGATCTAACCAAGAGGGGGACAAAGAACAAACTGACAAAATGTCTCAGAAGGTTAGCCAGTTTGGTCCATCCAAGAAATATGAACAACTGTTAACAATGAGTGAAGAAGAACTTGTGGTTGTGATTAAGAAAATATCATGCGACTCTTCCCTGGATCCTCAGAAGAAAGACTATATCAAGCAGAACTTGTTAATGAGGTAAGCTCTACTAACTCTCTTTTGGTGTCCTGTTCCAACATATTTAGATAAGCAGGAAATCTATTTAGTCTTGTATTGAGACTAAACTAATGTCAGGTTCTTCTTTCAGTCGGTGGAATATCTCACAACGTACATATAATTTGGAACCATCCTCTCTCTCGAGCAACATGGAAACAGTTCATGGTCAACATCCATCATATCGAGATCCTCACAGTTTGATCTTTGGTTGCAATCACTACAAGAGAAATTGTAAACTTCTTGCTCCTTGTTGTGACAAGCTCTTCACATGTATACGATGCCATGATGAAGAAGCTGATCACTCGGTGGATAGGTAGTAATATCTTCTACTTTCATACAAGGAGCTTCAACAATCTTGTTGTGTCTTTAATCATCTCTAGTTCTCTTGAATTTTTCATGCAGGAAACAGATTACAAAGATGATGTGCATGAAATGCCTCTTGATTCAACCGATTGGTGCAAATTGCTCAAATACTTCGTGCAAGTCGTCAATGGGAAAATACTTCTGCAAAATATGCAAATTATATGACGATGAAAGGTAACGTTTCTTCCCCTGCTTCATCTTTTCTTGCAAGTTATAAAACTATGAAATGAAATATCGTTCTTGTGCTTTCTTTCTAAGTATCGGTAGAGGGTTAACAGTCAAAGCTTATTCATAACAGGAAAATTTATCACTGTCCTTACTGCAACCTCTGTCGAGTAGGGAAAGGATTGGGTATTGACTACTTCCACTGCATGAAATGCAATGCTTGTATGTCACGTACCTTAGTAGAGCATGTTTGCAGGGAAAAGTGCTTAGAAGATAATTGTCCGATTTGCCATGAGTATATCTTCACCTCCAGCTCCCCAGTGAAGGCTCTTCCTTGTGGTCACTTGATGCACTCCACATGCTTTCAGGTACTTAACCCTGTCAAAATATATTTTACGTTAGTAATGAAAAAAGTAAAACACATGGTAATGCTAAGATTACTTAGGCTTTTTTCTTTGATTCTGGTTGTAGGAGTACACATGTTCACATTACACATGCCCTGTCTGCAGCAAGTCGCTTGGAGATATGCAGGTCAGTTACACCATTTTAAAGCAGAGTATTGTTTTCCCTATAAAACATTCACTAAACAAAAACCTTTCTCACACAGGTCTACTTTAAGATGTTAGACGCATTGCTTGCAGAAGAGAAGATGCCTGATGAATACTCCAACAAAACTCAGGTTTAGATCTTTCTCTATCTCTCTTCATAATGTTTACATAGTACAAAGCATCTCTCTGAAGAATAAGCTGAATGGAAAAATGGTTTGGTGCAGGTGATCTTGTGTAATGATTGTGGAAGAAAAGGAAATGCTCCTTACCATTGGCTTTACCACAAATGCACAACCTGTGGCTCCTACAACTCAAGGCTCCTTTAGATTTTTCTCCAATTTTCCTTTTCCATTGACATCATTGTAGAACCAGCCGTCTATGTAGTACATGGCTGGTAAGAAAACATTTTTGTAACATTTGATGATGTACAAAAATAAAATATAAAAAATATTCCAAATGTAATAAATTAGGGTCGTATCACCCTCAAAGATTGAATTATATAATGTTGACATGAGAACAAAAATCTGGAGACAAATTCCAGTCATCAATAACCTTAAACTTATGACCTACAAAACCAAACCATTGAGATTCCGCCAAAAGATCAAAAAAAATAAGAGGCCTTAAAAGAAGAAAACAAAACAACTAATCTACAACTAAAGCAAATGCATCCTCTCAACATATGATTCAAGCAACCAATTCTTGAGAGGCTCTCCGCTTCCTACAAAACAGCCTGAGTTCCCGTTCTCAGTGAAAAACGGGAAGTTGAATATGTTGAGCAATTCCTCAACTGCTTGTCTAACCATCGACGTGCCTGTGACTCTACTTCGTCTTCCCCAACCAGTTACTATATCAATCCGTGAAGGACAGTCTCCTGAAACCAACATCTGCTTACGGAACCATGCAAGTGTCCTGGAAAGTGCGATGACTGCAGTTCCTTCCGACATTACATGGAGATTTATAAGCCAATAGCTGTAGCTTTTCTCCCTCAATGCATCTGGATACACATTCTTACCTGCAGCCACTTCCCATACCGAGCCAGCCTCTTCTTTTAGACCTGACTTGTGGAGAAAATCCACTACTGCGTCCATGAGTCCTCGCTTGCTCTCTCTGTCCTCACTGTGCATAAAATCAAGGAAGTTGCTGACATGATCACGCACTTTTTGGCCATCAGGACCTGCAGGTGGCATTTTGAGCAGAAACATGTGAGCCGGATGACCTGAGACTGCCATTAGCTGGCCACAAAAGCCCATGTCAAAGTTTGAACGAGCATCTGTGCAACAACTCAATAGCAATGTGTATGTCTGCAAAGAAGGATGTAGACCAAGCGCCAGCATGCTTTGTAATAAGTTATAGGCTTCAGACATCCTGTGGACCCTAAGGAAAGTGCTGAGAAGGGAATTGCAGGTGGGAACATTAGGTCGCAGACCGGCTTGAAGCATTGCTTGATACCACTGCCAAGCTTTATCTACATTGCCAGCTTTTCCCCACAAGTCCACCAAAAGACCGTAAACCGGTTCATCAGGAACCCAGTTCTTACGTTGCATCTCAGCGAAAACACCCTCTGCTTCCTCGAGAAATCCACAGTGTCCAAGTACCTCCATAACAATACTGTAGGTCACTTTGTCAGGTTGAAACCCGGCATTTTGCATGTCTCTGTAGAGCTTCAACGCAGTCTCATAATTCCGCGCCTTGGCATGCAAAGCTATCATGATGTTGAATGTGACCAAATTAGGAGTACAACCTTGACCAACCATTTCACAAAAGAGCCTATGGGCAGCAGGTAAATGGCCCGCTTTTCCAAGACAGTTTATTATAACACTGTAGGTGAAGGTATCAGGAGAAAGCCCTGCTTCTTGCATTCTTTGGTACATATCCATGGCAATGTCAAGAAATCCAGCTTTAGCATGGATATCTATCAGGGTACAGTAAGTTACACGGTCAGGCTCACAACCAGCCTCTTGCATCTGATTAAAAACATTCATCGCTTCTTTGAGGTAATTTGCACGCCCGTAGCTATGGATGAGTCGGTTATATGTAACAGTATTTGGCTTACACCCATCCCTAACCATCTCATCAAGAAGCTTGTTTATCTCACCGAATTGCTTTGCACGACCAAGATTACCTACCATAGTGGTATACGTATGCCCATCATGCTTGAACCCAGGTTGCCTTTTCAGCCAATAGAAGAAACCAAGCGCATTCGCATAATTATCCATCTGCTTAAGAACTTGATTAGCTTGGTATGCATCCATCCTGAAACCAAAATTGTGAAGGGCCTCTTCGGCAGCATGTCCCCACTTGAATCTCCGCAATATACTAGAAACATTTTCTACAACATATCCAGGGTTACAATGCTGCCTAGGTGTTGGAGCAGTCCTTGGAGTCACTTTCATCATTTCCCTTGAGGGTTTACCAAAACCTTCAACAGAAGATATTATCGTCCTGTCATCCGAAGAATGCACACTATAGTCACAACCACCCGACGCATACCTGGTTGAATCAGTATAGGGTCTTTGTGGCATGATTTTCCTCTTTCCAGAGACATTGTTAGAGAGTAAATCATGAGCTTCAAACGACTTCCCAGCAACGTCATTTGAAGCTTGCTTAGTACCTGGAGAGCTGTTTATAGGAACTCGGTCAGCGGACCTAGGATAGACTTTAGCAAGGTGCTCTCTTCTGATGACTTTCACATTTGAAGACTTTACACCTGAAATAGGCCGAGTAGGATCAACCATACAGCTTTTAGGCAAACCAACAACTTCAGTTCCATCTGATAAAGGGATCTTATAGTTTGCTATATCTGACAATAAATTTACATTTCCAATACCAGCCTTGAATATCTGATCACCAATAGGTACCCCCACGTCTTCTTTAATAATAGCAGAAGCATGATTTACAGAATCTGCTTTCCCTGGCAAAGCAGGAGAGGAAACATGTTGCGGAAGAAGCGATGGCCGGGTGAAATGCTCAACCGTCTTTGGGACCACCAGCGGTTTACCAGCCTCTACTGGTAATATACTTCCAGCTAGTCCAGCTGCTAAATTAGATGCTCTTTTACCAGTCTGTACAACTTCAGTCCTAATTTGCTGGCGTTTCGAGACGCCACTTTCATCCTCAGCACATGTACAAGAATTTCCATCAGCAGCACTCGGTCTCGATCCACTAAGAAAAAATGATCTTGCTGAGCTAGAAAGATTACTAATGTGCTTTGCACGAATCATCGTCTGCAAGAAAACAGAATCACACGCTTAGAGAAAACACATAAAGATAATATCAAGAACTAAAAAAAACTGTTCCCCAAAACTATCTTAGTAACCTATAACACTACCTGAAGCCTCTCACCAGAATTATGACAACGGAGCCACCAAACGCAGTAATTAAGGTTTCAACACTTGGTCGTGTAACCAAGCCATGAATTACAAAGAAAAATTACATTTTATTAGCCATCTAGCTCTCTTGTCCACGAAGTTCTACACAAAGAATTGAGAAACTTTGTACATTACTTATTCAAAGTCACCCCATATCTTGTATAATTGTCAGAGTAAAACCCATTTAACAGAATAAAAATTGGGCTTTCCAGTTTTCTCTCAGCTTCTCCACAAAGTATCATCCTTTCACACACCAATAATACCAAAATGGCTATAACAAGAATATACAACAATGTCTATTGTCTAAGCTGAAATAGACCATCCCCATTCTCGAAATGCATTCTAACCAGTTGCTCAAAAAATATGTGCAGTGAAATTGAGCCTCTGTTAGAATCTCTCTTCACCTCTGATTCACATTCAAATCTTAAGAATATTGACCAAATTAAAGTCAACAATTAGAACATACAGTCAAACAAACATTATGAATACGTTCAATCTCAAAATTAACTCTCACAAAAACTGATAACAGCCGAGTTCCAAGCTCGATATCAACGAAAAGCAGAATAACAGAAGAGAAAAGAGGAGAAACCCAGAAATCAATGACATTTATTGCTAAGAAAGAAGCAAAATTTCAATCGGAAAAGTAAAGAACAGAAGCGAGATCACAAGACTACGAAGTCACCTTAAAAACGGTGGTGTTTGACTTCCTTCGTCTGCTTCGTTTTCCCCAGACAACAGAAAAAAGAAATCTTCAGGAGGAAATGAGAAAGAAAAGGAGAGACAGAAGGCGAAATTGCCTTCTCCCTCTGTGGCCGTCAAATATGGAAGCTTCAAAGTTTGTTTTGCTCTCCAAGCAAATTGGGTACTACTAGCTCCAAAGGTCACGACTTTTTTTTTTTTGCTTTTACTCTCTTCTTTTTTTCTTTTCAATAAATGTTTTCCTTTAACATACTTACCTTTTTTCAACTATACCCCTAAATCTTTGTATTTATGAAATAACATCACCCATAAATGTTTTTTCCTTTTATGAATTAGGCAACTCTAAATTGTATCTGATCGATTCGATTACGATACCTTCATAATTTTCAGTATATTCTTTAAATATAATATTAGCAGTGTTTTATATTGAAGAATTTCAGAATTTCTTATTTAAATCGCTTTTCCCGGTTAACAATGTGGTGTCGAATTACTATTTTTAAAGTTAGTGATTGAATTTGGGAATAAAAAGAATATTTGGATTTAGCTGTAAAAACCTTTTTTTGAACTTTTCGTCTTTTATTACTTTGTTCCCCTTTTGAGCAAACGTTTCGGTTCTGTCCTCCTCAAGTTTCTCTGTACTACTTTGAATATGACTGTTTTGTGACTTTCATTTCCTTTACTATTTTAGAGTTTAGAGAGAGATTTTGTGGGTATGATTCGATCCGAACTAAATTTCCGTGGCCTCTTTAATTTAGATTTTAGAACGGCTCCTTTTCTTTAAGATAGATTTTATAAACTTTTAATCCAAAAGAAATATAAAAAATCTGAAAAAATCTAAAAATGTGAAAGCACAACAAAGTTTTAAATAATATTTTGAAAAAGATACTTTTATGCCATTGTATTTGTGCATTTATGTTCTCCTTTGCAAGTGTATTCTCTTTAAGCTAAGAAAAATATATTGGGCTTTCCTATCAGTTATCTTATGAGCCCATTTCAAACTTTGTTTTTCAAGCCCAAATAGCTGCTGTATAAAAGACATTTGCTCGTTATATGATCCTAGTAGCTTCGACAAACTCATACTACAGCTTAATCTGAAACCCCATAGAATCTTAAACTAACCCTAAAGTATTCACTCCCAAACCTCATCATTTACTATAAGTGTGCAACATATGGAAAACAAACTTAGTCAGAGACATACTACAATCATTGAAATTAATGAATTTCAGATTCCAAAATGTAAATAAAACGGACCTGTGTCACTTGATCCATGCCAAATCACTTGCTGTCATTTTCTTGTTCTTCATAACACTAAAAGTTAGACTGAAACATGACTAATCTAGAAACTTATTGAGTTTCCTTATTACTTGAAAAGTTTTAAAAGAGATATGGATGGTAAACAAACCATCCCGCCGGTATATCACTATTCAAAGCCTAAGGCATGGATGATGGATTCATTCATTTCTTTTCTTTTTTTTTGAATTTAAGATTCATTCATATAAAAATATTAATTATCCCATAAAGTATATATAGTTTTAGGCTGTAGATAACAGTTTTATGCAAGAAAAGTGATGGGACTTGAATAAATCGAATAGTTGGCATGACAACGCCACATACACATGCAATCTCAAACATTCTAGTTGAGCCCATCATTTCATACACAATCTCATGTTTTTTCCTTCATCGACGAAAGTCCCTTTTTCCGAATAATAATTTTTCGTATTGTTAGTTTCTTTTTAAATCCTTTTTGCCAGCTAAAAAGTTGCACAAGATAAAACATGGTCCATCATTTCCTCTCTTTTTTTTTTAGGTGTGAAAATCAATCTCATCCATACTAATCTATTTGTAATTGATTTATCTTTTTTTATGGAATTTTATGTCTTAATAATTTATAACATATTACTATATGCATAAACATAACAAAGTTCGAGTAAAATATAACCAAGTTTTAAAACTTGGGGCTTATATAGCTAGTTTTCTCTAATGTATTGATTTACAAAGACTCGCTTTTTTTATTTTTTGCATGACTTTCAACGTTTCACACTCTTTTTGCCAATTGCACTAATTGTTGGTTGAAAGTATAACCGGGAAATAAATAAAAGACCTTCTTTTTTACCTACTGATATCAATTTGATGAGTGACATAAAGTGATAAAACAAAAATATTTATATTCATATGCACAAATTTTATCGTTTAGACGATGTACATGATGATCAAAAAGAGTTTCGGTTTCGAACTTCCAATTAGTTGTTGATAGGATGTGAATGTAAACCCGATTTATAGAAAGCAAACGAATAAGATCACGACATGGCGACACACTTGTCAATTAGTTTCGAATATAAAAATGAGAAATATATGAGAGAAAACAACAAGACGATCGCATTTGTTTGCATTTTTGTTGACTTTGATCAATGGAATCTTCATATATTAGTTTTGATTACTATTTTTTTACACAAAACAAAGTCCGATAGTAAGCTGACTCCTTTACATTGATAAAGTCTACACCTAATAATATCTCATATCTTAGATACAAATTTGATAGCTTTTGAAATTATCTTCACCAAATCTTTTGGTAGAAACTTTCAAATCACACATAAACTACTAGGGTTTTTTTTTGTTAAGAAAATCCAATGCCAGTTTTTATCTTGAATTTGACAACCCAAAGTTATTTATTTTCATACGAAAAATTAATGAAGACATTTTCCACTCGATAAATCTGTAAATATACATATGTATGTATATTGGTAAGAAACCAGTTTTTAAATATTGTATTTAAGAAACCAAATAGCAAAAAAAAAAATTGTAGATTCAGGTAGTTTAGGTAATGCTATAGACATATAATATAAGACAAGAAGACAATAATAATTACTGAATTGAAAACAAAACAAAATATTTTGGTGATACCAAATCAAATGAAACCAACGTCACACTTTTTGACAATGTCACCGTATCCACTTCTACGGTCAACAACTTCATCAAACTCTCCCCTTCCACGTAAGCTACATCTCTACCCTTCATTTTACCACCTATCAACAGATCTAAGGCTATAATTTTTTTAATAGTTATTTTAATTACTTACTCTTTTAGTTACAACACCAGAGACTAAAACTTGTTCTGTAATAATAATACAATTAATTAACTGTTAATCACTGAAAATATTTTACAATTTTTTATAAATTATAGGTTAGAAAATGGCTCAAAATTACAGTTTCTATGTAATTAATTTGTTTAAGTATATAGGGGAGATAGATCAAGTCGCTTTAACTTATTTTCTTTTTGATATAAATAAAAAAAATTATAATCATTTTGATCAATTTTACGAAAAGGTCGAAACTTTCTTCAGCTGAACCCGTGTTTCCTCTTCTCTGCAACTCACCGGTTCGCCGGAAAACTCTACGCCGTCGCCGGATTTTGCACCAACGAAAACTTCTTTAAACTACTTTCTTCATTATTCTTCTGCTGAGTTTCAAAAACTCAGCCATGGGTAATTGTATCGCCTGCGTCAAGTTTGACCCAGACAACTCAAAACCAAACCAGAAGAAGAAACCTCCACGGGGACGGCAACGAAACCCATACGACGATCCCGATGGTTTAAGAACTCACGCACCGTTACGTGTGATTCCTATGAGCCATCAATCTCAGATCAGCGACAAGTACATCTTAGGACGAGAACTCGGTCGCGGCGAATTCGGAATCACGTATCTTTGTACAGATAGAGAGACTCGTGAAGCTTTAGCTTGCAAATCAATCTCCAAGAGAAAGCTCCGAACCGCCGTCGATGTGGAAGACGTCCGTCGTGAAGTCACGATCATGTCAACTTTACCGGAACACCCAAACGTTGTGAAACTTAAAGCGACTTATGAGGATAACGAGAACGTGCATCTTGTGATGGAGCTTTGTGAAGGAGGTGAGCTTTTTGATCGGATTGTTGCCAGAGGACATTATACAGAGCGTGCGGCGGCTACCGTCGCGAGAACGATCGCGGAGGTTGTGAGGATGTGTCATGTCAATGGTGTTATGCATAGAGATTTGAAGCCTGAGAATTTCTTGTTTGCTAACAAGAAGGAGAATTCTGCACTTAAGGCTATTGATTTTGGTTTATCTGTTCTCTTTAAACCTGGTAATTTCCATAAAAATGGAATCTTTTTGCTAAATTTAGAATCTTTGATCTCCATTTTGCTTTCAGGTCACATTGGTTAAGAGTTGACAATTGTGTTACTTTGAATCTGCTTATGAATTTAACTTAAAAGAGAGATTTTGATGCATTTTGCAGGAGAGAGGTTTACAGAGATTGTTGGAAGTCCTTATTATATGGCTCCAGAAGTGTTGAAGAGAAATTATGGACCAGAGGTTGATGTGTGGAGTGCTGGAGTTATCCTCTACATCTTGCTTTGTGGTGTTCCTCCGTTTTGGGCAGGTTAAAGAAAGATTTGATTCTTGTTTGAAGTTGTATATGCTGATTGAGAGTAACTGAGTGATTCAAGGTTTTGATTGCAGAGACTGAACAAGGTGTGGCTCTTGCCATCTTGAGGGGAGTTCTTGATTTTAAGAGAGATCCTTGGTCGCAGATATCAGAGAGCGCAAAGAGCCTTGTGAAGCAGATGTTGGAACCTGATTCAACTAAGCGTTTGACTGCTCAGCAAGTTCTTGGTAATAATGCTGTTCTTGTGTCACTTGTGAATTTTGATCTTCTTTGCTACTTGTTTCTTGTGTTGGATTTGAGATGGAGAAAATGGCATTTAAAGTGAAAACGGTTTCTGTTTCCTTCTTTGCAGATCACCCTTGGATACAGAATGCAAAGAAAGCTCCAAATGTTCCTTTAGGGGATATTGTTAGGTCAAGGTTGAAGCAATTCTCCATGATGAATAGATTGAAAAAGAAAGCTCTGCGTGTAAGTGTTGCCTCTCATTTTTTTCAGATGAGTTTATACTTTTGTTTGGAGCTTTGATTGGTTTAACTTACTTGCTCCCTTTTGATGCTTCCAGGTTATCGCCGAACACTTGTCTATTCAAGAAGTTGAAGTGATCAGAAACATGTTTACGCTGATGGATGATGACAACGACGGTAAAATATCATATCTAGAACTCAGAGCTGGACTCCGGAAAGTCGGTTCACAACTGGGTGAACCAGAGATCAAATTGTTAATGGAAGTGGTAAATGTTTTACCAAATACCATTTCCTTATGAGGATTTTTCTTGATCAAACGATGTTTATCTTCTCTGGTACTTACATTCATGATTTTGATGCAGGCGGATGTTAATGGAAATGGATGCTTGGACTATGGAGAGTTTGTAGCAGTGATAATTCACTTGCAGAAGATGGAGAATGATGAGCATTTCAGACAAGCTTTTATGTTCTTTGACAAAGATGGAAGTGGATACATCGAATCAGAAGAACTACGTGAAGCTTTAACCGACGAGTTAGGTGAACCAGACAACAGTGTTATAATCGATATAATGCGTGAAGTCGACACTGACAAGGTTTTTCTAAAGCTCTATACATCAGCTCCTTTCTCGCTATAAAGACTCTTCCTATAGAAAGTTTATTAAATACTTAAGAGGAGTCATAATGTTTGATTTTGCAGGACGGAAAAATAAACTATGATGAGTTTGTGGTGATGATGAAAGCTGGAACTGATTGGAGAAAGGCATCAAGACAATACTCAAGAGAGAGGTTTAAAAGCTTAAGCTTAAACTTGATGAAAGACGGGTCAATGCATCTACACGACGCACTCACTGGACAATCTATTGCAGTTTGATCTTTACACTTGTTTATCACCAAAACAGAAGCAATCTGATGGCTGCTTTTCTTACACGTTCATGAAGGGTTTTTTTCTGGGCTTTTTTCAGATGTGATTTTGGCTTACTTCACTTTGTTTCTAGAGATTCTTTTTTTTGGTTTTGGGGAAGTTGGAAATTTGTAATTTGTGGGCGTAGTTAGGCTTTTCACTGGAGAATGAATGAATGTGTATGTAATATTTGTTTAATTATTATAAAGCTTCTTTCTATCACTCAGCTTATGTCTTGGACTAACCATAAACAACTGAACCATACAGCTATAAATCAGCAACTGACAAAAATCAATTGGACAAGACATGGGTTTATGTTCGGTTTACAGAGAAAGAATCAGTCAGCTTCTTGAAGTCCATCCAAAACAACAGAACCAACCAACAAAACAACCCCTGTAAGCGCAAGAGCACCGGCCAAAACCGCCTGAGCAACCACTAGAGTAGTTGAGTCATCCGGGATCAACACCACGGCTACAATAGCAGCCGTGAGAGCTGGTAATGCAGCCGAGGCTAAGACCGCAGGCGATGTTCCAGCTAAGTTCTCAAGGAGACTGAGAAGACCAAGGTCCTCTGCTTTGGAGAAGACTTTAAGCTTCTCAAGAGATGACAATGTGAGTCCCAACCCCTCTGCTTTTGACAGCAGGCCAGATTTCTCAACGTTGCTCAACACTTTTCGCTTCTCCAGCTTCTTGAAAACATCAACGTTTATTTGCTCACTCCCTTCGAAAAACAATCCAGCTCCGTACCATTGTTTCTTCCACTTGGCATCATATTTGTTCACCTTTTGTTACCCGATTCAGTGATCACAATTACACAAATTAAAAAGTATATATAAAACTCTGCAACAATACTATATACAGAGACTTCAATGTCTTTGTTCCATTACTAAAATGTACTGCTTATTCATGTTTCTAAAGATTATCTTGAGAATCAAAAAAGATTTATACTTTATGAAGTGATTGATGAAAGTGCAAAAGATCTCAGAACTTAAACAAAGGAGATGATTAAGAGAGTTAGTTACCTTTTTCTGGGGAGCCATAGCTACGACGGAGAAAGTTGCTGGTGATTTTCCGGTGGAGAAAGACCGGCGAAAGCGGGGGAGAATGGGATTGGAGAGAAATTGTGTCTGCAGCTGAGCCGCCGGAGACGATATTGGAGCGCCGACGACAGCCATTGAAGAAAAATCGAAGCGAAGCGATGAAAATGATTTCTTTAGAGATTCTTTCGTGTCTTGTTTCGCCGTTGGCACACTATCTGAAACTCTGATAGACAGAGAAACTGCCACGTCAGATGATGTCTTTGTGATTTCAACCAATCATTTTCGTTAGCGCTTTATCTCCGGTTTTTCACTTAGAATTTATATAATCAGACAATGTTTACATGTAATAGTTTAGGCGTAAACAAAATAAGTTAAATGAGGAATTAGTAAATCATTTTAGATTACAGAGAAAACTACAGAGATACCAAAAGCAAATCTGTGGTCAAAAAACTTTACTGACAAGTTTTGCTTCCTTTTTCACCTCTCAAATCTGAAATCTCTCTCGTTTCCTTCAAAATATTACAGGTCTCAAAGCTCATGCCATCTGATTATAGTTTCCGACAGAATCTGAATAATAAAATGAAGAATCATAATAATATGATAAAATTCTTAACCCATAATGAATCTTTTTATTCTATTTCCTCCTCAGCCCAAGAAACTGTTGGATACTCAAAAACACCTAACATTTACTATCTTGACATCTTTCTCTCCTTAGATGAGTCGATCGGACAAGCTTGGCAACCGCCGGAAAAAATTGAGACTAGCCGTAGGCATTGTGTCTCGGAACATCGGATGCCGAAGATAATAAAACCCTAGAGCCACCGCCACCATTTTCGCAGGAACTGCATACAGAACTATTGTGATTACCAAACAGATTGCTATGAACAGCTTTGTCGCTCTCGGATCTCTCCAGCTAACCAACGCTTGAATCCGTTCTCCTTGCGCTGCAAAATCTCCTAGAATGGTCTGAACCCTCACTGCTAAGATCCTTAATCGGTCGTACCTAGCTCGGATTACTTCTGGTCGCCTTGAGCTTGGTATGGTGTCGAATTCTTCATCTAGCTCATCAGGATCGACGGTTTCAGCTTGTGATAAGCGGATATCCATACCAGCCGGTATCTTGGGTCTAAACCGGTAGTACCAAACTCCGATCATCACCACGTACAAGAATGCAGTCGGGACTACCAAATCAGGGTACCAAACAAGAACCAGATATAGAATATGGACTAGCACCGTCGTCACTGGATTCCTCCACCGCCTGATATTATCCAACCACTTAGCTAAACCCACTGCCCAAGCTAAAACACCAACAATTCTGTACCAATTCGCTTTGCTTTTCCTCATGCTCCATGCATGCGAATCTGCATCTAACATATATCGAACTACCTCTGGTCCCAATGGTGGTTCTGCTCGAGCCAGCCAAGCTGCTACCATTTTCGTGGCGGCCCCTCTTAATGCATCTTGTTGTGCTACACCTAGAGGCCTTATGTAGTGCATCCGAGGCAGAAGCGGCTGTCCATAAGCTGCACAAACATCAGGCAGCAGAGACGGGCATGCAAACCGGACTGCCACTTCAATTTCACCCATTTTTTTCATACCGCTAGGTAACAAAACCAACAGAGGATATGAATTGGTGTACACTTTGTTGCTCTCTAACGTCGACACCCGGATCCGTATCTTCCCAATCCGTGTGTCAGGTCTATCATCGGAGGCGTCAGAGAACATCCTCCAATTGTCGAAGACTCCAACAGTTAGCACGGTGCAAGGATCATAAACCTGCCACGTATACTGCTCGTGCCACCTCGGGTCAAAACTGTCTGTTATGGTTCGAGTCCTGACCCATTTCTTCCCGTACTTAGCAACACAATAAGCATCAGTGGAACCTTTCCCTCCGTTTTTCGCCTTCATCGGCAACAACCCACGAGCTCCAAGAATCCCCAACTCAAGTATTCCAATCGGCGGTTTCCATAGCTGCTTAGCCGTCGGACGGAAATCGCTGCATACATGCGCCGCCTCTTCAAGCACATGATACCCACCTTCGAGACAAAGTCTAAGGCTAATCCTTCCACAATAAGGTCCACCACCACCACCACCTCCAGGTCCTCCTCCTCCACCTCCACCTCCACCTTCTCCTTCCAGAGTGTGCCATTTCGACGGCACAAAACGCTCATCAATTCGCTGCTCGATGGAGCTCACTGGGATCATGGCATGTCCTAGAAGTGTTGCTTCTTTAGTCGTCCGGTCTTCCACCATCAGAACCAAGCAATCTTCCAACGGCTCTCCAGCAACAAAGATCATATCCTCATGCCAATGAAACGAACCACTGTGGTTATTCATTGAGCCTCTTCTTGTACGCGCCGACTGAAACCCTAATTGAGCTTTCACACGAATCTCAGGCGCAGTCAACGGCGGGAGATTAGGAGCTATGTGTAAATCCTGTGCCTCAAGAACCGTCACTCTCAAGTACCAAAGTTTCGGCGATTGATACACCTTAGAACGCGTGTGAGCTACATGCGGAGCATCAGAGCTCCAAGCCTCCGGAAATGCCTCATCTACCTGAGTACCAATCCAAACAGAGAGCTGAATGTCACCGGAAATTCTCCCAGAGTTCTGATCCGCGCCGGAGCCTTCGAGCCGATACCACTGAGGAGCAAGCGGACTATCCGGCGGGTCACGAACCGGAACCTCAGAGAGATCAAAACAAACTCCTCCGAGAAAACTCTCCGACGAAGCATCCCAAGCAGAGATCTCAAGAGTCGCACCAGTTACAGCGGAATCAGACCGGTTATGACCAAGAGCAAAAACCTGATTCCACTCCGGTGAATCAACCGATTCGCCGGGCCGGTTAACGGCCGGTTTAGACCTGACGAAATGGTTCGACGTCCGTACCTTAACATACGCGCTCTCGTTAGGTGGTAAGCCACGCGCCTTCACAATCCGAACGAAGAGATACTGCATTGGCTCAACAAGATTGTAAGGATGATGAGTCTTCTTCTCCATCGTCGTCTCTCCTCCTCCAGTTTTGCTATTGATAACCCTAGGTGAATAATCTCCATTCGGTGGTCTCTTCGTAACCCTAATTCTATCTCCGCCGGGAGGTCTTCCTACTTGCATCTTCCTCACTTCCGGTGGATAATAATGTACTTCCCCAGCCGATGGAGGTGGCGGCGGAGACGGTGGCCGTTGAGGATGGTTATCATTTCGGTGAGGATGGTTATCATTTGGACCTTGCATTACATGCTGCGGTGGTGATTCTTCAACAATAACCACCGGAGGTTGCTGATGTGTCTCTGTATAGCGCTGACTCTGAGCCGATTCGAAAACCCTACCTTCTTCAACCACAACTACATTAGGTTTCTCCGGTGGTATATTCATCATCTGCTGCGGCGGAGGATGAAATTGTTGCTGGTGTTGTTGTTCATCGGCTTCTTGTTGCGGCGGATGAAATTGTTGCTGTTGCTGTTGTTGTTGCTGTCCTCCACCTCCACCCGCCGTGTCTTCGTCGGCGGCTTCGTCGTAATAGTAGATTTTGAGTCCAATCTCGCCGCGAATCCAGCTGAACACACTCTTCTTCTCCAAAGGGAAATACACAAGACCTTCTTCACCTCTTCGCGAGAACTGGCTTCCATAGATCTTAACCCTACCGAGAAAATGATTCTTCCGGCCACCTCCGTTACCAAATCTTTTATCGTTATAAACCTCGATATCGAGCTCGTCGTAATCCATGTTTTTGGGATCGGAGACGGCGAAATCAAGCATCTCGTTCCAAATAGGGTTTAGGTCACGGAACTTAGTGGAGGTTCGTTTCTTCTGAGCATCGAAATCGACAACGACGTAAGCGCTAGAGCTTCCTTGACCATCTTTAGGGAGAATATTACGAGCTTCAACAACTTCGACAACGAGCTTACGCTGGATCCTCGACGGCGGAGGATCCGAGTGAAACGGCGTCGTGTTCATCGTAGTGGTAGTCTTCTCATTTCTCGAGAATGTCTTCTTCTCTCATTAAGATAGTGAGAGAGAGAAGGTTTTGTTGTTTGTGACAGAGATTACGGTAATCGCGGAAGAGAGATAATAGAAAGTTTTTTTTTCGAGGTCTTGCTTTTTTTATTTGAATATATTCCTCTTTAAAGCTTTATTTTATTTACATGTTTTTAGTACTAATGAAATCTTAATTTCCATTAATAAACTAAAAACAAATCCTATGTACTATACACTATTTATTCATTTCATTAGTTTTAATTAAAACTTACTAAATATTAGCTAAAACTGTTTCTGACACGAGTGTAGATAATTAGGTTCATATTTGTGTAGTTTGTGACAAAGTAAATCTAGGTAAAACGTAATGAGGCCAAAGCATTGTGATTAGTAAAATAAAAGAGATGAAATGGGTTGGTTAATTAGAGTGTTAAATATGATTAATAAACCTAATTGAGGTGGAGGGTAAAAAGGGAAAGGAATATATGGTGTTAGAGTGGGGATAATGGGAAATCTGATTCCATTCTCTATCGCCAAGCCTTCGTTTGATTCTTCACTTTTTACATGCGCTCCATTTTTTTAATTGTACTATCTCATTTTATTTGTGTTTTTGTTGACGTGTTGATTCTTCATTTTATAATATGGTACTTTTCAATGTTCCTATAAACCACCACACATGAAAAGATATGGCGAGTAAGGTTGTTGGATGGTATTTATAGTTATATAATAACAAAGTAGTTTCTTAATCTAACGAAAGAAGATGATCTGAAACGCTAACTTATAAAGGAATATTAATATTTACCATTTGCATAAAAGCAGATTCCGTAAACCTGTCCTACACGGCTACATCATCGTTGAAAGGCCCAAGCATTCTACGGATTTTTGCTTAATCGAGATAATAAGCATAGATTACTTCACTCTGAAGATGGGTCACTTCTTGCTAAATGAAAATTGAAAAAATAAATTCAATTTGATTCGATTGTCATGTCAGTTAAATTCAGTTCAGTTTTAGATCCATATTGAATATATCTGTCTTTGAAGAAAAACACTATAGAAGCTCATTAACAATCATAACAGCTAGGCCTATGAACATTCATGATAGGCCTGCCCTAGTTACAACCCGAAAAGGCTCGGCCCATTAACAAATTAAAGCATTTCTTTTTTAATTTACAAGAGAGACAACATTGCTTTCTTATTGTGAGAACCCCTTATCCCCCATACAAACAAAACAATCAAATACAAATGTTACTCTTTCTTCAATTAATCGCCTGTAGAGATGTTGTTGCTTCATATTCAATTGACTTGGTGAACTGCAAAAACAACAACAAAAGAGAGAATAAAAATTAGGATTTTGGTAACAGAGAACCATGATGTCACTAAACATTTTCTGGACAAAAGCTCGTACCTGAGATATCTTAAGATCAAGCTCATTCCACTCTGAAGATGGGTCACTTCCAGCTACTATCCCTGTCCCCGCATAGATCAATGCCCCAAGACCCTGTAAATCAAAATACAGTTCAGCATTTTTTTACAAGTTGTAGCAAAAACCGTAATGATCGATTTTGCTATAACAATTAGTGTTAAAGTGTGTTTTTTAAAGGGAGAAAGAGATCAAATAAGCTCACCTTTTCGACTAGAGCTGATCTGATCCCGACTGCAAATTCACTCTCCTCGCCACCAAAAAATCCAATAGGTCCCGCATACATTCCTCTATCGAATGATTCTAGAAGAAGCAAAATGTTTGAGTCAGCATAATTCTTAATCTCTACATCTATAGTTACTAGAAGATAGTTGAACCAAGGTAGATATTTTACCTATCTCCTTAATCAAAAGCCTTGCTTCTTCTGCTGGAAGCCCACAAACAGCTGGAGTTGGATGCAGAGCAGCCAATATTTTATACTATAGACAGATAGAAAGAAAAAGGGTTAAAGCTAATTCGAAGAAATGAAGAGCTTGGAAATGTAAAAACTATTCCAATACTATTATCTCACCTCATCATCTTCCTTCGTAAGTCTCCCTGCCAATTGAGAATATAGATGTTGCACTCTTGCAAGCTTCCTCACAGTTTTTTGAGGCTTGACAACAACTCTGTCACATATACCCTGCAAAGCAGAAGAAAGCATAATAAGAAAAAATATACCAAACTATTATCCAAGAAATGAAGCATTGAAGCTGCAGAGCATCAAGATTGAACTTACGTTTAACTTTTCTCTTATATTCTCTCGTACGATAGAGAACTCGAGGTCGTCTTTCGGACTGCAACAGTTTAGCAAAAATTCAGTAAAATGATAATGGAGAACTGGATTCTGTAATTGTTCAAAGCACTTGAAGTAAAAATTGACCTGGTTAGTAAGTCACGCTCTATCTCCATATCACGAGCACTAGAAGCAGCTCTAGGCCTAGTTGCAGCCAAAGCTTCACTGCAGACACCTAATTGAGTCCTTTGGAATAGTCTCTCAGGCTGTTTCACAAAGATGTATGTCACAAACATATTTCTTAGAAATAAATAACAAATGTGCACATATCTTTATCAACAGAACTTATTATCACAGACTACATATAAAAAGACCTACCGTGTTTCCGATAAAAGCTGGTGCACCAGGTGGTTGAAGACAGAACTGATATGCATCATGCCCTTCACGCTGTCACACAAAAAAATTAGTGAGATATAAATCTAAACATTGAAAACTGACTACTATATAATATCCAGAGATAAAAACACACCTGTAACTGTGCTAGCCAAGCAATGGGATCAATGTCGGTATCCGTAATTATCCTGCTGTTACGAGCAAGAACAACCTAATTCCACGAGCCAAAAACATCAGTTAAAACGAAACCTATAAACTTGTTTTAAGAATAGATACGAACACAATCTCTAAAGTCTAAACTACCTTGTTAAGGGGTGAACTTTTCTGGTTAATCATCTCTAAAGCCTTCTCTACAGCAGGGAAATAAGCTCCTTTGGTAGGAACATGATTCTTGCTTAAAACAGATACTCCTAAAGATCTGTTTCTCAACTTCATTACAACAGAAGAAACTTGAAGCATAGTCTCCTGGAGTGCTTCAATAGCATTTTCCAGAGTCCAAGAGAGTTCATCATCCCAAGCAATAGTTGCAGCCAACATTGAACTTCCACCAAACTCATTAAACTCAACCTGCACATGTATCAGCCAGTTAAACAACAACACAAACTCAAAAAATCTCTTATAAAGAATCAATCTTTAAAGGTACCTGAGGGACTGAAAAGTAAAATGCACCAAAAGGTTCCCATTCAACAGCGATCTTGCCATTAGGATCAAAACGCATACCACCATAGGCACGAATCAGAGGTGACGTTGAAGACAAAAACCTTCTGATGGATCTCCAATCGTCATGAGAGAAAGGATCAAGGTCACGGAAGAAAACTGCAGAGCCGATACCAGCAACGCTAACCAGATTACGATCAGATGACACTGTTCCGTTTCCGTTTCCGTTTCCGTTCTCGTTAGCTAGATCGAGAAGAAGATCGGGACGACCAACGTCACTGCGACGAGAGAAGAAACAGCGAGGCTGAATCTCATTCTGGGCTTGAAGCCAATCAATTGCTCCGATTTGCTGGTCAATTGGAACCTGCACCAAATCCAAATTAGGGTTTATTGCGCGGGAAAATTCGACTGTGATTTGGGTTTTTTAAAAAACTCTGCGTTTTAATGAGAGTGACTGTATTTGATCGCCGCCTTGCCTTTACAACAAATTGGATTCTAATCATTATTTTACTTATTTTCTGGCCCACAAAACACAAAATTATTACTTTTCTAGCTAAATTATCTTAGCATGGCCACACTAACTAAAAGTTAACAGTGTTAAATTAGATTTCGAGGACTAAAAAAACATGATTATTCTTTCTAAAATGTATTTGATTTAGTCTACGTAAAATTGACTAAAAGAAAATATTCATTATAATTTACATGTAAAGGTCCCAAAAGTCCCAATTAAATAGTTCGATGGACTCACGGAATCTTGTACGACCGAGTTCGAGTGTGTGTTTTATTCATAAACTAATAAGAAATATAATAACCATATCTTTTTGATAATTATTAGTCATCTTCTAATAGTTTATGATTAACTGTTAGATTTGGATATATTTATCGTTGTTGTGAGCTCTGCTTTATAGTATGATTTTAATAATCATAACGATTAGGATCTTAAATGATTAGGCATAAACGATGCAGCAAGACAGCAAGCTAGAGAACGAAATCACCACAGACCAATGTAAAAACACCACGTGGCGTGATCTCATTCTTTCACATACAGCAGCAAATCGGATTGTGTCTTAGAAGAAAAAAACAGAGGATGATGATGATGATGATGATGTAGTGATGTACCTGTAACCGAACGACGCCGGAGGAAAACGACGGAGGTTGAGATTTGAGTTCAGAGACGGCGGAGATTAGCCTTTCAGTGGCGGCTGCCGGAGATAAAACAGCAGTCATAGTCCTTGTCTCCACTGTACCAAGTGGCGTCTTGAAATCTCCATCACAACCATTCATAGACATCGAACATGACTCATACTTCTGAAAATTATCCAATAAAATTAAGTTAATCATTATGAATTCCTCCAAAAAAAAGAACAGAATTGAAAAAAACAAAACAAAACAGAAAAAAGACCTTGCGGGAGAATCTAGTGAATGGAGTTGGAGAGTAACTACGAGAGATGGAAATGATAGAGCTGTGTGTTTTAGTGTTTGAGCCCAGAAACTGAGAAGAAAATTGAAGTGAAGCCATTGCAGAAATTCGTAAAGTGTTTCTTGAAGATTTTGTTTAATTTTAAACTTTGGTGTTTGTAGTATAGAGAGATTGCTCTTTCTGTTTTTTTTTGGTTTGGGTTTAGAGTTGAGAAGAGATATAAATAGGGGACTGATGTAGCAGGGGCCCACTAAAATTGAAGATTTTCATTTCATTTTCACACAAAATTTCTCAGAATTTCTTTAGTAAACTACTCTGAAATTTTCGTTTTTTTCTTCTAATCCTACTTTTCTTCTATTCTATCTTTATGTATACAAAGAAACATTTTTCTAAAGTTAGTCGTGCATTTAATATTTCATGAATCATTTACTTGGTCTAAGAATTAAATTAATAAATTATATCAGTTAATTGTTTGATCTATTATTATTAGTTTCACAAAAGTAAAAAGTAGAAACCAAATTAAATAGACTAAAAAACAGATAATCGTTTTGTATGAATGCATGTTATCAAACATACAGACCGGATTCGTTTGGTTGATTTATCGTCGACAAAAAAGTTATAAATGCATGTTATAATATCTTGACAAATTGAAATAGTCAGAAATGAGGTAGTGTAAAATTGCATAGACCAAGTATCAATGAATTTGAGCAATGCATGGACAGCAATTTCAAGTGGATTCTCTTTCTAAGCGGTTCCTCTCGTGTGGGTGTTGTATGCTAGACGACTCTTCTCGTTTGATACGGAAGCGGTTTGCACTTTAAACTATCGTAAAAAACATTACATGTCACTACAAATTGCAAACGCATTACAAGTTCTCGTACATAAGGCATATGGCATTACACGCATGCTCCTTTAAATTTTGACACATTTCTAAAATTATAGTAATAACAAATATCAAGTGAATTTAAGTACTTTACATGTAAAACAAAGCATAGAATAACAAGAACAGATTTTAAAACTCTTTGAGTATAATTAAATTTGGAAAATCAATACTATTTGAACAGATCTTCATTAGATCATTGCATTATTTTGAGGAGTAAATTACTTTGAGTATCTTTTTTTGCTAGGAAACCCACTTAGGCTCTTTGAGACCAGTTTTTATCATTTAAAAAATATTGTTAAAAATCTTAAAGGAACATAATTCAAATAGGAATATTTGCTTTAATTTCATGTTTTTTTTTCTTTCATTTTGAGTCAATTAAGATCACACGAGACTGGCAAAGAGTGGAGAGGTGCAACAATTTCCCCAAAATTTCTATGAAATAACCACCAAATTACACATTTATTCTCATGTACATATGGTGATTAAGACGGCTCACCAAGTACATATTTGAGGAAACGATTATTCTTTGTCTTTAGATTTTTGTCTGATTTACTCAACCTGGTCAAAATGAATATTGTTAAGACTATAAAGGACTAGACTTTAGAAGTCAAATTGTTATTTTATCATCACGAGCTATATATTAAAATTAAGAAGTCTTGCAGATAATCCAATAGAATGAAACCATAATTCAACAAGCATCATTGCTGTTGTAAAACCGAATAAACTGAAACTAGACACGGTCCTCAGATATTATAGTATGACTTTTAAAAGTGTTTTAAAATGTTGGACGCGGTCTCAGACTCTCAGCTGAACATAATTTTATTGTTATTCAAGACTTTGAATATGTGTGTTGTGGATGCTACGAATTTCTTAATTTCGTAGAAACGTTTTAGCTTATTCTCATTTCCGTCATCCTTCTAGACTTAAGTCTAGTGTCGTATGCTTTAGTTCGAAATCTTGAATTCTATATGTAAGAATATGACTATATGAGTGTACTAAACACTTTTTTTTTCCTTCACGAAAAAATCGATTTGGTTAGTCAAATAACTAGAAATAGGACGTTAGTTGAATTTAGATAACCTAATGTATTTTGCTCACTATAGAAAAGTTAACCTACAGTATAATTTGCTTTCACACTGACGCTAACAATTTTCTTCTAGTATTTTACCATTCAAGTTCTTAATTACGATTTTTAAAAAAAAATAAAAAAGTTCTTAATTACGTAAGATTAATAATTTTATTTAAATTCCTGCATGTATATATCTATATATCTATATAATTTTTATTTTTTTTTGTGTGACAAAGCGTGGATAATTTATTCCTTTGAGTATAAAACAATTTGGGAAAAATAAAGTCGTCTTCTGGAGTCTGAGTTCCTAAGAAAGAAAATCCTACTTGCAAAAATTATTTGCATGCATGTTTTAATCTTTAGTTGGGACTTGGAAGTCCAACTTTGATTTTTTTTTAAAAACAAAAATGGTTATTCAGCTACTACTATTTGTAGATAAACAGAGCATAATGGAAAACACATAACTTAAAAAAATGATAAACACATAAATCAAGAGTTAACAGAAAGTACACACAAGTTAGAAAATGAGGTTAAAATATAATTACTCTACGACTAAACCTATAATTCAAATGTTCACACTCCATATTTATTTGACAACTTAAGACATAAGACCAATAAACTTCTATCACAAGGAGGATCGACTACAAGGGTTGAACTCGAGACATTGTTTGACAACTTGCGAAATAAGTCCAATTAAACTACTATACAAGTTGCCCAAATCCCATACTTTTGATCGCTGGTCACTGGTCAGAATAAAAAATACAACAAATAGGCAATGCTAGATTGATTATCTTACCTTACGCGGCAGAAGCTGCAATTCAGACAAAAATAATTTGGAGTGGCGATCAATCATATATCATATGCGACAAAAAGTAATACGTATGAGTTTACAAAGCAAATTTGCTTCTTTTTTTTTAATAACTTCTGGTTGCAAGGTGATATGAAAACCCCAAGTCCGTTCTGGCTAAATCTAATTATTAAAATATGATTTTGTTTGTAAAACTATAACGAATATCATTCTTCTGCAGAAATCAATTTTCTTTATTTTTCTAACAATATAATATCCTGTATTCATGATTAATTTCTTTTAATAAAATAAAAGAAAATTGATCTCTGCAGTCAATAATTTACATAGCAATCTTGGGAGATGGTCTTGTTACACAGAAAATTGATTTTCAAAACCAATGATTTACATAACAATCTTGTTGCAGGGAAATAATAAGATTTGGGATCCCATGAGATTTCCTCTGAATTTATCTGATATTGGTGTGCTCGTCTGTATTCTCTACTTCCACACTTCATTCTTTATCGAGATAGAAGAAATCTTAAAATTAACAACAGAATACAATGTTTACATGTGGAATACAAAAACAAAAGTATGTAAAACCTATAAGAGTGTTATAATGTTTAGAATCCTTGTGTTAGTGCAAACACACGTCCCTCTAAAGGTGGAGGCAATGCAGAAACCGCATCTTCGATTTCCTGTGAAAACTCGCAAAGATTAATTACCACTACAAGGTAAGAGAGTAACTGATTTCCTACTGCTTCATAACCAGGTTGGATAAAGAAGACACACCTTCACTGTATACCGAGCCGAAAAGTGGATTAGCAGGATTGCTTTGTTTTCAAACTTTTCAGCATGATTTACTATCTGCAGTTTAAGGATATATGAAATCTTCTATGACCATCAAGAGACAGAAAGTAACAAGAGGTGTCAAAGAAAGGAGGATCCTGACCTCAGATATATGGATATGTCCATAATCTCTCGCATGCTCTACCGATACCGAATCATCAAGAAATGTGCTCTGCACAAGAGGAAATAGAGACAGCTTCCCTTTTAATACAAAGCCATGAAACTTGGACCGGGAAGAACTATATCATTATAAATCACGCACATTGTCCAAATTCATATCAGTAGCAGATATTCACCTCCATGACGAGAACCTTTGCCTTGAGAGCATCAGCATTAGTTTCATCAACTACAAAATCCGACGTTGTATCTCCCGTAAAAGCAACTTCAGGAGTTATTATGCTGTCTGTAATCTACAATCCACAATCCAAACTTATTAAACAGGCTTATATACTTTGGAAAGACCATTGCAAAACTATTGACTTTGTGATAGACAAACATAAGAAAAAATTGACAAGCAATATTAAGCAAATCAAAGACAAACCTCAACACCTGAAACCTTCAAGTTCTTAATTTCATTTCCAGATAGGCCAATATATTCCTTCTTGAGTTTATATTTAGTTGAATACACTACATAACCCTGCAAAATATCAAACGAAAGCATGAATTCAACGAAGACACATAACGCTAAGATATCGAAAATCTCATGCGAGTTTACTAAAATAAACCTGGCTTTGGATGACATGGAATGTCTTAAAGGCTTTGACTTTGAGATCTTTCCTTATAATAAACTCCTCCCCTGCATGAAGAAGTGTCCAAGGTTTAACAAAAAAGCCAAATCTTGGCTGCAATGAATGCTAGAGGTTGAGTTACCACCTATGTCCAAGCCAACAAGATTGTGCTTTAGCTCTGAAGAATCTAACTTTCTGTGAACTTCGAATAAACTCTCAACAGTTTCTTTAATGGATGCGGGTACTATAATCGTTGGAGGCTTCATTTTGTACAAGCCTCTAGTAGCAACATACATTGGTAATCCACCCTAACATAACAATACGAATAGTTTAGCTCACAATTTGAGAATGTAACACCCAAACAGTAACAGAGCAATAGGCTAATATAACATAACAATTTAGCTGACAATTAGAGAATGTAACACCAACACAGCAACAGAGCAATATGCTAATGATAATAAACACATGGTGGCTCTCAACAAGGGTTTATCAAAACAGTAACAGAGCAATAAGCTAATGATAATAAACACATGGTGGCAGTCTCAACAAAGGCTTATCAAAATTGTTCTTAAAACAAAAAGTCAAAAGAAGGATCTTTGCAAAATATAATCCGAAATTTCAAGTCTTTTTATAGAAGATTCAAGATACTTACGATATGATCCATGTGAGAGTGAGAGATGAAGAGGAAGTCTTGAGAAATTGCGCGATGTGGGCAACGACCAATGTCGAAAGCTATCCGAAGAGATGGAAATATGATGCACGTCTCGTGCCCACCAATCGACAATCCCTCGATCGGGTAACCTTCAATTTGCATTGCTTTCTTCTTCTCCATCTCACTGTTCCTTAGGGTTTATCGAATTTTGGCTGTGCTCTTCGTTTTCAAATATTGATCACCAAGTGTTCGATGAAATGTCTCACAATCACAAGCTTTTTTCTTCCATGATCATTTTTTTTTTTTTTAATAATTTTATGGATTGGGCTTAGGCCCATAACGGTTAACGAGACTACTTCACTGGAG
>Ga0041059_1000084_pt1 | contig 50270 bp, 48 predicted proteins | sample AraColnosormetaG_FD_56232 | JGI IMG/M metagenome (GOLD analysis project Ga0041059, IMG submission 56232) | Arabidopsis roots microbial communities from North Carolina, USA - Col MF nosort | ecosystem: Host-associated > Plants > Roots > Unclassified | place: USA: North Carolina | collected...
AAAAAAAAAAAAAAAGGGGAGAGGACAAAAACAGAGTATTGAACAAAAAGGGGACAAGTCATATGATATAACAAAGGAAAGATCTTTCTCTTTCATTTGCTGATCTCACTCGTACTATAGACTAAGGAAAGATCTCATTTGGTCGTCAGTAAATTTTCTGATTTGATTGAAAGGTATGAAACTTGATGAACAAGCAACGTAAACACTGAGAAAATAGTAAAAGCAGTGACAATACAAATATATGTTGTCTTGCATTATGTTCTTCTCTCCATTGTTGGTTTTGTCTTTCTTGTTTTTTTTTTGTTTCTCTATAACTTAGATTATTGACTATTTAATTTGGTTGCAGAGAGGGAAAATGAATGGCGATCTTGAAGTTGATATGTCTAGAGGAGATTTCAATCCAAGTTTTTTTCTTGGAAAGCTTAAAGACGATGAGTTTGAGAGTAGATCATTGAGTGATGATAGCTTTGATGCAATGTCTGGTGATGAGGATAAACAAGAACAACGCCCTAAGAAGAAGAAGAGGAAGACAAAGTATCATAGACACACTTCTTACCAGATTCAAGAACTCGAATCGTAAGAAGTTTCTGGTTTTTAAAAGAATCTAAACTTTTTCATATTCATCAAGTGGTTTTTGAATGTTTGATATTTTCTGAGTGTAGTTTCTTCAAAGAGTGTCCTCATCCTAATGAGAAGCAAAGGTTGGAACTTGGCAAAAAACTTACTTTGGAGAGTAAGCAAATTAAGTTTTGGTTTCAGAACAGAAGAACACAAATGAAGGTACTTTATCTGAAAAGTTATGGTTTTGATAGTAGAGTTATGATTTTTATGGGAATGTTGTGGTTTTTATATTGACCAGACGCAACTAGAGCGGCATGAGAATGTGATTCTCAAACAAGAGAATGAAAAACTGCGGCTAGAAAACAGTTTCCTTAAAGAGTCAATGAGAGGCTCTCTATGTATTGATTGTGGTGGAGCAGTTATACCTGGTGAGGTTTCTTTTGAGCAGCACCAACTTAGGATTGAGAATGCTAAGCTTAAGGAAGAGCTTGATAGGATTTGTGCTTTAGCAAATAGATTCATTGGTGGGTCTATTTCACTTGAGCAGCCTTCAAATGGTGGGATTGGCTCACAGCATTTGCCTATAGGACATTGTGTCAGTGGTGGAACTTCACTGATGTTTATGGATCTTGCCATGGAAGCCATGGATGAGTTGTTGAAGTTAGCAGAATTGGAAACTTCTTTATGGAGTTCAAAGAGTGAGAAAGGATCGATGAACCATTTCCCTGGTTCAAGAGAAACTGGTTTAGTACTTATCAATAGCTTGGCTCTAGTCGAGACTCTTATGGACACGGTATGCTATACTCTCTAATAACCGGTATTTTATCGATATATGCACACTCTACTAAACGTCTCATCTTTGTTATTGGTTTGTTACAGAACAAATGGGCAGAAATGTTTGAGTGCATAGTCGCGGTTGCATCAACCCTTGAAGTGATATCCAACGGTAGTGATGGATCAAGAAACGGCTCTATTCTATTGGTATGTTACTCAAGAACCATAAAGATTATATATTTTGGCGACATTTGCTAATTCAATGAGTCCTTTGTTTGGAACAGATGCAAGCAGAGTTTCAAGTGATGTCTCCATTAGTTCCAATCAAACAAAAGAAGTTTCTTAGATATTGCAAGCAACATGGAGATGGTTTATGGGCGGTCGTCGATGTTTCTTATGATATAAACAGAGGAAATGAGAACTTGAAGTCTTATGGTGGCTCTAAAATGTTTCCTTCAGGATGCATTATACAAGACATAGGCAACGGCTGCTCCAAGGTAACTTCTCTTTCTTTGTTAGGACAATTTTTTATGTCTTGGATCTGCGTGATGTTTTATTGAATTGTTTATAGTTGAGAGTTTGGTCAGTCTTGTAAACTAATTACAAAGGAGTCGACAATTAGCCTGAGAACCTGAAGCCTTTTGTGTATAAAACTATAAAAGATTCTTCTATTTCTTTGTTAATACATATCAAAGGGTTCACTTTTCAAGGTAGAGGTTGCTTCTTGTCTGAGCTAGTTCTAGGCTATCATAAATAATTTATACAAAAATATCTTGTTTTGTTTACTTATATCGATGGAAACTTACATATTGGATTAGATGAATCTGATATGTACATTTCTTCGTAAAATGAGTTGTTACTTATAGTCACAACTATTATTTACTCAATGTCACATATTTGGTTTAACACAAATAATTTCAACAGGTGACATGGATAGAACATTCAGAGTACGAAGAGAGTCACACCCACTCACTTTACCAACCGTTGCTCAGTTCTTCGGTTGGGTTAGGCGCAACCAAATGGCTTGCGACTCTGCAGAGGCAATGCGAGAGCTTCACAATGCTTTTGTCTTCTGAAGATCACACAGGTTTTGGCTCGTTCTCTTTCTTTTTCTCTCAGCATTTGAATCTTGAAATGTTGCAATTTGAACGAGAGATATTATTCAAGAATGTTTTACGATAGGTTTGTCACATGCTGGAACAAAGAGTATACTAAAGCTAGCGCAGCGTATGAAGCTCAACTTTTACTCGGGAATAACTGCTTCGTGCATTCACAAATGGGAGAAGCTTCTTGCTGAGAACGTGGGACAGGACACAAGGATACTGACAAGGAAGAGTCTTGAGCCGTCTGGTATTGTCCTGAGCGCTGCGACATCTCTGTGGCTACCAGTGACTCAGCAGAGACTCTTTGAGTTTCTGTGTGATGGTAAATGCAGAAACCAGTGGGATATTTTGTCTAATGGTGCTTCAATGGAAAACACACTTCTCGTCCCAAAAGGACAACAGGAAGGAAGCTGCGTCTCTCTTCTTCGTGCTGCTGTGAGTTTATAATCTATTCTGAATCTCTCTATTCATTAAACTCCAAAAAGATCTCTGTTCTTGGTTACTGATTAGATCGATTTGCAGGGGAATGATCAAAATGAGAGTAGTATGCTCATCTTGCAAGAGACATGGAATGACGTTTCTGGTGCACTGGTGGTTTACGCGCCTGTTGATATTCCATCTATGAATACTGTAATGAGCGGTGGAGATTCAGCTTATGTGGCGCTTCTTCCATCGGGGTTCTCGATATTGCCTGACGGATCATCATCATCGTCTGATCAGTTCGATACCGATGGCGGTTTGGTGAATCAAGAAAGCAAAGGATGTCTCCTGACTGTAGGATTTCAGATCTTAGTGAACAGCCTACCGACTGCAAAACTCAACGTGGAATCTGTTGAAACTGTTAACAACCTCATCGCTTGCACCATTCACAAGATCAGAGCCGCTCTTCGTATACCTGCTTAGCTAAAGTTGTAGGACCTAATCTTGTTTCTATGTCTGAAACAATTTGTGAGAGTGTAGCCAAATTTGAGACTGAGTAGCTAGTAGAACAAACAAATAAACAAACAAATGGACCAAAGTTTACAATTTGCAAAACTGATTTGTTTTTTTGTGTTTATGCCATTTTCCACTGATACATAAAAAACGTTGGGAAAAAGCTACAGACTTCTCAAGAAACATACAAGACACCTCGACGATAGAAAACAAGACTCGCTGAAGTAAAACCCGACCAAACAAAAAGAACCCACCAAGACATCAACAAACCAACTTGTTTAATGAAATCGCTACAAGGCAAAGAACCACATACCAGTTGAGATACAGCAAAAGAGCTCAAGTCAATCTGAGACAAGCCGAGGAAAAGAATCACTAGCACCGAAGGCGCCAAAAACTGCAGAGCAACAAGGCATAGGTAATGGTTGTGAAGAAACATCTTTGCACGACTAAAATCCAAATCAGGAGTTTTACTTCCATGTAATCTCTGATACCACGAAAGGACTGCTTCGTTCAAGAACATCTGAAGGTTAGGACGAACCGCCATCGCTTGTAGTAAACCCGAAAGTAACAAACACAAAACCCGAAACTTCGCAAAATCATCACTCAACATGCCTACATTACCAACCAACCCACTCTGACTCTGACTACTACCACTAGTCCCAGGATCACCACTTCTCTTCACTAAAACCTCTGCCAACGGATGAATCCAAAGCAACGAAGTGAAAACCGATACGATATAATTCGCATATAGAATCATCCTACCAAACCATCCACAAGAAATGATCGACAAATTACTCCTAATCTGATCAGTCCCAACCCAAAACGACCTTGCACTTCTTCCAGCAGGCATATAAAGGAAACCACCAATACAAGCCATCGAAAACGATATCACAATGCAACAAAACGCATCAACAGAACCTAATTGAAAATCAAATCCTTTAGGAAAAACACCAGCACTGATTATAATCCCAAACACAAACCCTAAAACACCAAAAATCAAACTCAATCTCTTCTCAGATTCCTTAGAAGCAGATCTCTCAATAGAAATCTTCCCCAAAGCTACAAACACCTTACACAAAGCTATAAACCCTAGAACAATCGGAAACATCAATCCATTACTTAAAACTCCATGACTATTATCCTCAATAATACCGAAGTACTTATCTAGAAGAAAGCAAGAAACAGCTAAGAACGATATCACGAATAGCGAATTGTACTCAGTGAAATACATTCGAGATCTGAGATGATCTTCATCGAGCTTAATTCGAAAGATCTGAGCATTGCTTTCGTCGAATTCGGATTTATCTTTGGATCTGTTTCTTCTTCTGACTTCAACATTAGATTTTGGATCGTCGGTACTAGATGGTCGTCTAATCGCAGGTCGGAGTCCATTTCCGGTGTTGTTTTGGTTGAGATTTTCAGGTTGGATATAGGTACAGAGACCGTGGAGGAAGATGATTGAGATTTTGACGAATGAAAGGACTAACGTTAAGAAGAGAGATAGTAGGATTTGAAGTGTTAGATTCCTGTAACTTCCTAAAAGCTCAAGCATTGTTTCTTCACTCTGTTGTTCGACTCTCTCTGGGTAGAAGAAGATGTATGAAGAGAGTCTGAATTTGTTTGGAATGTTTGTACTTTCAATTGGTAAAAAGGCCCAATGGGCTTTAATTGCTCTTAGTTGTATCAAACCCTTATTAAATTTCCATAAGAATTTTGTCTTTATTCTTATTGTTTTAATAGTATAATATAAACAATTTGTAGTAGAACAGCAGCCATTTCTCAAGCGAAATACCAAAACAACAGCACATGCTAATCAAAATTGCTACGTCACTCAAGATTAGTATGACGAGCACGTACCGACTCAGAAGACTCACCCAAAACCTCACCCAACTTGTAAACAACCATCTCAAACAACACAAACAAAGCTCCTTCATATACACTCCCCATCGGCAATAAACGTCTCTCTCCCATTTCCACCGAATCACCACCACCGTTATCACTCGCCATAGTCTGAGCAGGTACATAACAGACATCCGTTGCATGTTTCACACAAGAACCTATCGCTGGCTCTGCAGTAATAAGTATAACCTTAGCACCGTTCGATTTAGCTACAGAGCAAAGCGCATCGACGGTTGAGAATCCTCCAGGACCAGCTGAAGCGATTAAGAGATCAGAAGATGAGATTGGAGGTGTTGTCATGTCGAAGACTAAGTGAGTGGGGAGACCAAAGTGGAAGAGACGCATCGCGAAGGCTTTTAGCATTAGACCTTCGCGTCCAACACCGTAGAGGAAGATACGAGAGTTGTTGCGGTTGCGGGAGATTGCGGTAAGCTCTGTTACTAGGAGATCGAGCGGTGGTGGATATGGTGAGGTTGGTTTTGTGAAGACAGATGAGATTTGGTTGCAGATTTGAGAAGATAGATTCGCCATTTCTTGAGCTTTCTCGTTCGCCATTGATGTTGAATAATTCAGCTTATCATCATCATCATCATCTTATATCGTGCATTTTGGACCACGTTTACAAATTTATACCGTTTGATTCGGTGGTTAATTGAATTCCGGTTCGGTTCGGTTTTAATGTCATATCAAACAAAAATACAATGACAAATTTGGAATATGATGTAAGAACATAGAACATGGAAGAACAGAGGTGACAGTAAGAAATTGCATTCAAAATGCTATAAAAGACAATCACATAATTGATGGGAGTTTTTGTTTCCTTCTTAAATTTCTGGAAGATTCAAATTGATAAAAACCAAGATTAGTTGAGATTGAGAGCTCTCTGTGAAACATGGAGCAGAGTACACATTTGATTGAACAGAAAGGTTTTATATTAACTCAGGGGATGAAGATGACGACGTCCCTGATACCGTTTTGGTTGCATCTAACTCTTTGTTTCCGCCTTTAGTGTGTCGTGAGTTTGTTGTTGTCTCTGATTTACTACCTTTTGCACCATCATCCTCTTCCTCTTCTTCTTCATAGAATGACCCTGAGGATCTCAGTTCCTTCACCTTCCGAAACTCGTCGTAATGTGCTTTTCTGTGTGCGTTGAAACGTTCATTTTTACCACTTCCAGAACCTGTGGTTTTGCACACAAAAAAAATAGATATATCGGGATGACCTAACAAAAGAACCTATATATGACAGTAGATTTGTTTGGTTTTAGAGGAGGACCTTCTTCATCTTGATCCATTGGATCTGCTTCTTCTTCTTCTTCATCAGACGAGCTCCAGCCACCACCACCAGAACCCTGGCTACTATTTCTACTGGAAGAAGCTGCTGCATCATTCAGAACATTCCTCAGTTCTTCAGCTCGTTGCATATCATCAACACATTCATCAAACGCTCTTCCTCTAGGAGACAAAGAACCTGGCACAATCAATCACGGATTAGAACAGATCAGAACTGATTCAAGTTAACCTTACATCTAGAGTGACAAATTTCCAAATCAACCAACCAATTGCAGGTACAAGATTTCCCCCAAAAAGATAAGTAATCGTCCAACTTTGTAGATGAATTAAAAAGCAGATAATTTTCACATACAATTTGCTCTTGCTTTCTGTCTGACATACATTCCATTTTTACATATATGTTTAGATGATGACAAGTATGTATCAACAATAAAATGCAAAAACGTCATAAGCATATAAACGTGTATCGAAAGTTCTGTGCATATACTAAGAGAAACCAAATAAAGAAAAATAGACAAACCATCATCATCCATCATCGGGTGGTATGGTGTCTTTGGTTCAGTAATCTTCTGCCTAACAGGTTTGTTCGATTCAATCTCCACTATATTAGCTTCATCCCATTGAACACGCCCCCTGCCATAATAACAAACATACTTAGTGACAATTCCATGAGAAACTATACTAGATTATACAAAAGATCACCTCTCTTTACAAAAGAATGACGATGTCTAAGCCTTAAACTAAAGACAATAAAGTTCACAGAATCTTACAGTTAAACAATTCTGCTGGAATATGAAAATCCATGAACATTAACACAATAAGACCTCCCTCTTCCATTTCCTTTTTCAATGGGTGTAGTAGAAAATATATCTGTTTTACGATTCCTTCATAAAAAGACCGCCATATAAGGCTTAGAACTTCATATCTATGAATATACATCCCTCCACAAAAATGACATAACACAGCCCATTGACTTCACAATTGATCTTATTTGAACACATTGAAAAGGTACCGTTCTGATGCAGCAAGCATTCTCAAATCTAATAGAAACTAAAGACACAAGCGAAAGTAAAAATTTGAAAAGGAGAAACATACTTCAAAGAAATCCATCAAAATCAATCCAATCTGCTAACTTTCCAAACAAAAGAACACAATGGTATAACTGACCACTCAAAATCACAAACCTTTAAATACGAAGAAGCAGGAATCAGTATCTACCTCTCTCATGATCATTGAGCTAAAGTATCCTAAAATCTATAAAGCAAAAACCTCCTAAATTTCTCAAATTTGCTGAGTAATGGTTTCAATCAGAAAGGGTTTAACCTAAATAACCAATTGATATCAAAAGCTTATCACTTTCCTCAATCATTCACCCATAACATATCCCGAAAGACACTGTAAGAAACCCTAGCCTATGTTTGGTTCTACAAAGACCAAAACTAAAATCAAAGATAGATCTTTCGTGACAATCATCAAAGATTCAAACTAAGAGAAAACAATCAAAACAATAAAATTTATTTACCTCTTTGGTTCGGTCATCTTCAAAATCTCCAGCAACTTTTTTCTTTGTCTCGATCGCAAGTTTTTAAGACCTGTTGTGTTCTTGATTAAAGAAGATACGAGGGTCAACTAAAGATGCAACAGAAACCGTCCGTTTGTTTGACTTTTATCACTGTTGCATCCAGATTCCGCCACGTGGATTACTTCAAACCCGTTCGATTGATCAAGCGCGTGAAGACTTGAGTAAGGGTAGTTTCGGAAATACACTTTAGAAGTTTTTTTTTTTTTCCTTTTTCCTGAGAACGATCGAATCGAAGACGGAGTGTGCAAAAGCCAAAGCTTTGATCTTTCATTAATTCTTCTCAAGATCTTCAGAGTCTGTAAGTATTTTTGGAATCTTATTTTTCTTGTTTCTCAATCGATGTAAAATAAAATTCAGTTGTTGATGATTTTACCATGTTTCGGGAGCTTGTGTTGATCTAGTTCTTCGCTCTCACTAGGCTAATTTTGATCTTCCTGATGTGCACAATGTGAATGGGTCTTAGGTATTAGTGATTTATCGGCTTTTTATTTGATCCATTATCTATCCAAAGATCTAATTTTTTCTGTTTTGCTGAAGTTGTAAATTGGAACCCTTTTGTGAATTGTGTGGTTTTTTTAGTTTGGTATTGCATAGTGGTTTCTCTGAAACTGTGAATTAGATCTGAGAATGGAGTCTTGTGATCTCCAATTACTTGTGTGATGCTTTTGTTATGCTTACTCAAATTATGATAAGGAAGCAAAGTTATGTTGATGCTGATGATAATAAGCTCTTCTCTTATTTTTGGTTCATGTGAAAGACAAGGGAAGATCAAAGTAATTAAATAAGCTGAAGTAAGAGGAAGTGATGTTTTCTCTTATGTCTGGACTATGGAGTTACATGTTTAGCAAGACTGAGTTTAATGTGCTTATTCTTGGTATCGACAAAGCTGGGAAGACGGTAATGCTTTCTTTTTAATCTTTTCTGTTACACGAATCTGAAATGTTGAGGATACACCTCTCATGTACTTGCCCTTACTTCAATGTCGTAGACATTTTTGGAGAAACTGAAGACGATATACTCAATCTCGGAAGGTCTTCCTCATGATCGAATTGTTCCTACTGTGGGGCTTAATATTGGTCGCATTGAAGTCTCCAATGCTAAAATTGTGTTCTGGGATCTGGGAGGTCAGGTGAGTTAGAGATGCCTTAGCTCATATCATTGATCTCTCTTCTTTGTACCTAATTATGTGTTCCTACAAGTCACCTATACCACCAAAGAGAATATGCTTGTAAGTTGATATGAGAAATATAGGATACAAGGAAGATCCCTTTGAACTCCTTCCCTCTCTAAGTTTATGCGTGAGCCTTTTTTGCTTTATAGATTGTTTCGTCCTGTTGAAAACTACTATCGGTTGTTTTGATTTACAAACCCTAATTGTGAACAAGGATCAGTCTTTCTAATCAAATAACTGTGGCTTTTCCCCTTTATGGCAGCCTGGTTTGCGGTCTATTTGGGAGAAATACTATGAAGAAGCACACGCGTTGATATATTTGATTGATGCAGCTTGCCCAACCCGCTTTGAAGATTCTAAATCTGCTTTAGGTAAGTCTCCGAACACAAGTTGACTCCAAACAGCATTATGAAGCTAAAGCTAAAATATAAATTGTCTTCACCAGAAAAAGCCCTGCGGCATGAGGATTTGCAAGGAGCCCCTCTTTTAATATTGGCAAACAAGCAAGTAGGAATTTGTATTGCGTCATTTGTTTCACTTAAATTCTTCAAATATATGTTGTTACTGATAGTCTTTGAATCTGTAACCAATGAGCAGGACCTCACAAATGCTGTATCGGCTGAGGAACTGGACCGATACCTTGATTTAAAGAAATTGGATGAAAGAGTGTACATGTTTGAAGCAGTTTCTGGATATGATGGGTAAGTAAATCTAACGTAAGCTACACACAGGATCCTTATAGCGCCAATCGAAACACCTTTAGCAGGAAATATTAAACGTATGTTTTGTTGAGAGCAGGCGAGGAATCAAAGAAAGTATAGAATGGCTGGTTGGAGTAATGGAGAAAAGCAAGAGAACCGAATCATTAAGAGCCCGTGCAGGGTACACTCCTGTGCCAAATTCATAGACACGAGAAAGGACTCGCAAACTCAACTCTCCAGTCAACTGGTTTCCTTTGAAATACATTTGTAGATAAGAACAGACCACAATCTTTGCATCATTTTGGCTAGCATCAAATTCACATGATGAGTAGGAACTAGTAATCTCCTTATTGCCACCTTCATATGTTTACTAATGTTATAATTCAATTGAGACTTTGTGGTGATGATTGCATTTAGTTACTGCAAACCCAATAATGTAATCAAGTTTCTTCATTTGCAAACTCATTCAATAGTACAAACAGAGACTACATTATTGAAACAAGCAGAGATAATGAAACAATAGAGAGGTTTCAATTTGTTCCTGAAACAAAGAAGAAGAAGAGACTCAGAATTCTGAACTATCAGACTAAAGCAATCAAGAACAAAACAGAGAGAGGTTGTTGTTACCGGAAATAAGAGGCTTAGGTCTGGTTTTAAACAAGATCTTTGTTCGTATAATCCCAACAACTTCAAGCTCCGTTGCTTTCCCTGAAACTTCATCAAATTGAAGCTTCTTCAAAACCAGTAATGGCTTCTTTAGAGTCACTTTAGAGCCTACGAGTTCATGGTAACCCACCGTGAACGTGTATGTTCCCTGCGCCAGCAAATCTCTTAATGAAATCTCCGGCGATAACAGTTCCGATTAGAGAAATGAATTTGAAAAAACAAAACCTGTGAGGAATCGGAGTGGCAGAGACGACCGATCTCGAGATTCTGAATAGAACCTTGGAAGGAAGCTTGAGTCTCGACGACTCCTTGAAGCTCTACGATCGCCCATTCGCTACACTCTTCTTCTCCACATCTACACTTCACTCGAATCTCCATCTTCTTCTTCTTCTTCTTCTCCGTTTTCTTCGAATTCTATATATTCACTTTATATATATGTATGTATATAAATTTTGGCGGAAAATTAGAGATCTTTCGCGGGCTTTTTTCGTTTAAGATGACGTCACCATCATCTTCTCAAAGATGCATTCAAAATTTGAGAAAGAAAACTAGAAAAGATCCATCTTTAAGAAGAAGAAACAAGATCATTGGGGGTGGTTAAAGGAAGAGTTTTTATGAGTTTTTCAAGGTTCTGTCGATACACAACACTAATACATATGTATTTACAACAGAACATGGCCCGAAAGAAAATAAAGCTAAGGCATTGCACATGGATCTTACACGATACCAATGGCATTATCAAAAACCCTAATATACGAAAACACCTAAAAGTACAGTAGGCTTTATTTTGTTCTTGTTAGTCCTTAGAGAAAGATTGTGTAAACCTTAGATCATCAGGTTTACCTACAGTCTTGTTCGTCATATAATCACAGTTGTTTTGCCTACCTTTAGCTTCTTGTGTTGCTGCTGTAGTAGACGTCATCCCCTGTGACTTTGACTTCGTATCTGGTTCATCTAACCCGATCGGGATTGCGCCTGTTAGAGTTTTTATAGCAAAGTCGATACACGGGTCTTGCCAGATATTTGCACCCGGGGGTGGACTCGGAAATACCAGTTTTTCAGAGCATGTGTTAACATTTCCTGGAGTCTCTGGGGTAAAGGAGACTCCTTTCTGCTTGGTGTGGTTGTTAATGGGATTAGAAGAGATCGCTGGAGTGTTGAGAAGACACAGAGATTCTCCGGTTAGAGTTTTGATAGCAAAGGCAATGCAAGGATCTTTACAAAGATCTGCAAGAGTCGAGTCAAATGCAGAGGAGAAGCTGTTGGTACTCTTCTCCATCACTTCTGAGCATGTGCCTCTTACAACGGATGAGTTAGAATACTCATTAGCTAGTTTATTTCTCCTTTGAATGGCAGAACCACTGTCAGAAGGATGTGGTTGCTTTCCTTTATTTGGTGATCTCAGAGGCGAGATCTGAGTTGGTTTCACACTGGTAGTAAGGTTAGCCTTTGGGCTAGACCTTCCCACTCTTTTGCCTGCTGCTGTCTTCTCACACTTTGTTGCAGAAGTTTGGCAAGACAACGGTGACACAGGTGACATTTCTTCCTTCTGCTTGTAACCGTCAAGATGAAAAACTGGATTCAGTTCATATACTATCAGTGGTGATTTCAGCGTCTTCTTGTCTTTAGAAGGCTTCCTGCCTACTGCTTTACCGATATTTTGTATTCCCACTGCCGAATCTGCACTCACACGATTGTTGCTTGTTGCAGCAGCAGCATGTGGTTTCTGAGAGGATTGTTCATTACAGCTTTGGGCTACTTCCTTGTTGAGCGGTATTTCCGTCTTTTTTGATCCGCTGGTAGTAACATGATTCACAGGTTGCTTGCACTTTCCGGCTCTGCCATCATCAGGAGGTATTCTTTGTTGTACTTTGGTTCTCGTCTTAAATTCAGGCGTCAGTTCATCATCAGGAGGTACTATTCGTTGAACTTTGGTTCTTGACTTCAGTTCGGGCGTCAGTTCATCATCAGGAGGTAATATTCGTTGAACTTTGGTTCTTGTCTTCAGTTCAAGCGTCGGTTCATCATCAGGAGGTACTATTCGTTGAATTTTGGTTCTTGTCTTCAGTTCAGGCGTCGGTTCATCATCAGGCGGTACTACTCGTTGAACTTTGGTTCTTGTCTTCAGTTCAGGCGTCGGTTCATCATCAAGCGGTACTATTCGTTGAACTTTGGCTCTTGTCTTCAGTTCAGGCGTTGGTTCAAGCTCAATACCAGCTAACCGTTTTGATGTTCGTCGGGCTACACTATTACTTAGCTCATTCTTCTTCTCTTCAACTTTACTCCTTGTGATCCGTTTCTCAGAAGAATCTTGTTCCTCTTCTTCCTTCATAACAGCTTCCTTCTTTGGTTTTTGTGACCTTACACTGGAGTTTACAGAATCTACAAATATAGAGAACATAGAAAAAATTGGTGTCCTCAAATCTTTTTGTTATCTCAGCCACTACTCAGGTGGAAATATTAAGTCAGGTATCTGCACACCTTTTTCTGATTTTGCATTTGATGAAGACAGATTTCTTTTTAAATCTACGACGACTTCCTCAGTCGTACTGGCTTTAGTTTGGCTTCTAGTAACCCGTTTCGCTATGAGCTGCTTTTCGATAGGATCTTTCACCTCTTCCTTCTTCCCCAAATCCTCAAGAACTTGTGAGGTTACAATGCTCAAGTCAGAAGTCATTTTACCTGCATATATAATCGAATGTTGACACTTACTTAACGTAACTCACGGCATAAGTATGATTATACCCTGGCAAGTGGCAAAATCAGAACCCAAAAGACTTTGTACTTACAATTCTTGGAATGTTCATCAGAAGAAGATAAGTTTCTCCGTTTACTTCTTCTGACATCATCTATCGTTTTCTCTTTTTCCAATACATCATCTGCAGATCTCTTGTCCACATACTCCAGACGAAGCTAAAATCAGACAGAGAAAAGTTAAGAGTTAAAAGATTAACAGAAAATTCAATCATTCAGCTATAGTGCTTTCCATTAAACTAACTATAACAAAAAAGGAGAAAGGAACTCACAACAGTCTTTCCATTTCCGGAATCATCATCTTCGATATCACTTTCTTTCAATTTACGTGCATAATGTCCAATATTGCCAGTCTCAACATACCGTGATGCGTCTTTGAAGGATTGAAAGATATACTCACTTTTAGGGTCAATGAAGAACTGCAAAATCAAAAACAAGACATGTCCAAGAAGAATCACATAAGAGATTTTCTAAAGTGAGCTTATGTGGAAAAGACACAAAATGTACTTTTGATCAAAGATGATGTTATCACAAAGAGAGTAGAGGGTACAAACTGGATCTCTTCTGGTTTTACGGCCTGATCTATTTGTTATTTCAAGTTTCTTGATCCATCCTTCAGGTAAACCTTGAGCAGCAGATTTCTCAACTATAACCTGTATCACTTAAACATAAAGAGTTTTTCATTTTAAGAGACGTATAAATGTCAAATCTTTTTAGGGATCACAAAGAACAAAGTAACATTGTCTTCAAACATATAAACAACACAAAACTCTCAGATATTCTGTGCTTATGAACTTTCCATGAACAACCTAATACCAGACCCTTGCCAATATAAATGTGATTCATCTCAAAACTTTCCCTTTGCATACGCGAGAGGTACAAAGTTTTAGTGCTTACGAATATTACAGTATTCTCTCGAAGATGGTTACTTAACAATCCAAATTCATTTTCACAAGATCTATTACTCTTAATGTCTAACCATCTCAGTAAAGTAACCATATAATTCCTTTTCACACGAAGTAAACTAAGAGACAAACTTTTAAAAATTCAAGAAAAACTTAAAAAAAATAAACATCTCCAATCATGCACACAAGTAATAAGAGCTTTCTAAGCCACAGTGGAACCAAGTAAAATCAATTGAGTTCAAAATGTAGCTACATAACAAAGCTTTGATCAAACTACATCATCTATAACAAAACAAAAAGTCAGGTCAAGACCATTTTCAGACACTTAATCAACTAGACCTCTTCTCTTTTGATCACATGTCATCTTTCCCTAAAAGCTAAGCATTGCATGCAAGAGAAAATCACTCAAACGTCACAAAAGACTTCACCTTTTTCCATCATTACAAAATCATACAATCAGAAACTAAGAGTGAATCAAAGTATTTGGCACTTCAATAAAGATAACTACAATTTCCACAAAAGGAGCTAACAAGAACCAAACATGCAAAAGACAATCAAAATTAAGAAAAGGGTTTAAAACTCATAAATCACCTTATCCTTTCTCCCATTCTTCCTCACTCTAATTTCCACTTTCCTCTCAGCCGACAAACCATCAGAGATCCCTTCTCCGTTCATCTCTCCGGTCACCGTAAAACCACTTTCCTCTCTCTCTTGTATCCCTGATTCACAACTCAGAATGGTTTATCAACTCAAAACGCCAAAACCCATCAAGAATTGTCGGATTCAGATAATGGACACCGTCGGAAGTTATAAAGAAGGAACCTTTTTATTTTGTCTGATTGTGTGATTTGGTTCTGTCTCCACTAAGGTAAATAAGAAAAATAGTAGGATTTAATGGGGAAGAAGAAGAAAGGGTTTACACGTGTAGTGTGGAGGAGTTTCAATGGAGATTCCCCGATTTGAGAGGTTCAAGAAAACTCAGTCCACCAGCACGCGAGTCTTCTGGCCCAACGCTTCTCTTCTCTGATTGCAATTTAGCTCATTTTCTCCATTTTATTCTCTTGTACTGTTTGTTGTTTACTTCCATTGTTATTGTCCCAATTTTAAAAAAACTTACACTGTATATTAAAAAACATTTGCTTGATTTGGTTATAAAATCTAATTGCAAATCTATTTATGATGATATTTTTTGGGAAACATTTAAGACTTTGTTATCATTTTTTGACCCAAAAGAAAAAAAAAATGTTATTATTGTAAATGTTAGGATTGGAAGATTTATCATGAGAAGAAAAGTGAAAAATACTAATATAGTCAATTATGAATTTTCATAAATCTGAATTAAATATAATTTATTTTTACTTAATATATAGTTTTAATTACTTTTTGTTTAAATTTATGTTATTAAATTTGGTATTTGTATATCATGTTTAAAAGATTTAGAAGTATGATTTTATTCTATTTCTAGTGATTTAATTATTGAAACTTTGATTTTTAAAAAAGTTTATGTATTAATAAATTATTTGGATTGAAGGTTATATCAATGTTATAAAATGTGTTTTAAAATCTGAAAAGTGGTTGATTTTTTCTTTTTAAATTCTGCATCCACGAAACTTATTTTTCTTAAAACTTATTTTTCTTTTCGAGGTTATGATTCTTTTTAGTTTTTTTTATCAAATTTCATGATGAAAATAACTGAATTGAACATCAAAGATTTTCAGAAAATACTCTACTGCTTTTTTCTTAACTATATTCTAGCCATTTACATATCTAAGCTTGATGTCTTTTCTATTTCGTCGAAAATCTATCTATTTTACGGCAGAGACTTGAAACCCGAATTTTGACATATCAAAAACACTAACACAATCCCATGTACTACATTATCATTTGTATTTTACTTATAGAAGAAAATAACTTTTTATTTAAAAATTGTATGGTAAAAATAAAGATTAGTTCCCTAATAACTATATAAAAAATCTTATTCGGTCGTTTTAGCTGTATTTAACTTTTAAACCCAAGAAAGAAAAAAATCAATCAACCAAGGAAGTAGTACAACAACAAGAGTCAAAACCCAACAACTCTCTATCTAGCACAAAAGCCTGACTTTTACAAAGACAAGCCTTTTCAACACACTACTGATCTTGAGAATCCTCTCTTCAAAGCCATGGCGTTAGAACTATGGCAAACTCTCAAAGAAGCAATCCATGCTTACACAGGTCTTTCTCCTGTTGTCTTCTTCACTGCTCTAGCTCTCGCCTTCGCCATTTACCAAGTCATCTCAGGCTGGTTTGCCTCGCCGTTCGATGATGTTAACCGACATCAGAGAGCTAGATCCTTGGCTCAAGAGGAGGAGCCACCGATTCCTCAGCCTGTTCAAGTCGGTGAGATCACGGAGGAGGAGCTTAAACAGTACGATGGCTCTGATCCTCAAAAGCCCCTTCTTATGGCTATCAAACATCAGATCTATGATGTTACACAAAGCAGGTGAAATTTCTGAATCTAAAAAGCGAAATTAGGTTATGGGTTTGATTCATTGTTTCCTCTAATCTTGTTTTAGCGTATAAAGACTTGGACTTTGCATACTTTTATGATCTATAAAGCTGTGAGAATCGTAAAGTTGTTCACTTTGAGAATCAATTTCACAAAGGAGTTTTGTTTTGAGAATCAATTTCAGAAAAGCACATTGGAAAAGTTGATCCTTTTTGTTACTTTTATACAAGAGAAAGATTCAAAGGAATATGTTTTTGTTGTTGATGTTTGCTAGTGATTGAGATCATGTTGTGAAATATCTTAGCTCTATCTTCGAGTATAATCAATCTCTTAGACTGGTTTTAGTGTCTCAAGTGTTGTGTTTGTAATGAAAGGTTGGATTTTTATTGTCTTCCTCAAATCTCGTTTTACTCTATAACAACTTGGACTTTGCATAGTTTTATCTATGAAGCTGTGATATCCATAAAGTTGTTCACTTTGAGAATCAATTTCACAAAAGTTGTGCTTTTCTATGTAATCGAGCTTTTGAGTGGCATAGTGTTAATTTACCCTTTTGCTTCCTTCATACAAGAACAGGATTCAAAGGAAGTTGTAATATGTTCTTGTTGTTAATGTCTGCTTGTGGTTGAGATCTTTAGTGAAAACTCTTTGTTAATCTTTGAGTATAATGAATTGATCATCTTCTTATGATAGTCTAGTCTGGTTTTTGCGTATTTAAATTAAATGTTGTGTTTGTGATGAAAGGTTTGATATTTATTGGTTTTGTAGGATGTTCTACGGACCAGGAGGACCATATGCTTTGTTTGCAGGGAAAGACGCTAGCCGAGCTCTTGCAAAGATGTCATTTGAGGAGAAAGACTTGACTTGGGATGTCTCTGGTCTTGGTCCCTTTGAGCTAGATGCTCTTCAAGATTGGGAGTACAAGTTCATGAGCAAGTATGCTAAGGTTGGTACTGTCAAAGTGGCTGGTTCAGAACCTGAAACCGCATCTGTCTCTGAACCCACAGAGAATGTTGAGCAAGATGCTCATGTAACCACAACGCCTGGGAAGACCGTTGTTGATAAGAGTGATGATGCTCCTGCTGAGACTGTGTTGAAGAAGGAGGAGTAGAGCCCATTTCCAAGATTTGCTCTGATTTGTCATAGAGACCAGTTTTATGAAAAGGATTGTAGAATCTCTAATGTTGAAGTGTCAATGATAATCTTGTTTTACTTTCCCAAAAAATAAAGATTGCTGATTAATGATAAGAAAAAAATGTTTTATAAACTGCATATCAGAAGGCGTTGCATTGCATGATTACAATGTAGTCGAGTTCATACTTGTGGTTTGTGAATCTGCATGATTAATCTGGAAACTAAAACATTAAACCTGATCCTTTTTTTGTAAATTCTCTTCATCCTTTTGGTTACTACTATAGGAAGTTTTTAAGTTGGTCACTAAATCCATATCAATTGGGAAATAGAGTATTCAATTGTGATCCTCGATGTTTAAGAATTGGGGCAAAGAAGACAGTTGACCACGTTCTTCTGAGTGTTCCTTGCATTGCAGATATGTGCGCTCGATCTCCTCAGCACTATGGAAATTTCGGTGTCGTCGGTATTTGCAAATTTGGATATTCTTTTCTTGGAACAACCTGGCTCTTCAAAAGATTTAACCTTTCCATGGATTATTTGATACATTGGAAGGCACGTAATGATAAGGTTTTTAATGATACATTTGAGAAACTGCACAGCTGCAAGAACATAAGACAAGTACCTTTGAACAACGGTCTTTATTACAAAAACTGGAGTTTGAAGTCACAAATTAATGTTTTATAAAATAGTTCATTTTTTTTGGTAAACATGTGAAGATTTTATAGATAGTTGATGGAAGGAGACTCGATATGTTTTCAAATATAGGTTGGATCGGTTTTCATAACGACATAGAAGGATCTCTTTTTAGAGTTAGGAATCTATGCATAAGCCTTTCTCCTATGATCAAGCATCAAAGTACATCGGTAACTATCTCAATGGACTGTTCAAAGCTAAAAGAAAATTGACAACTTCCTGAACATTTTAGCCAATTTTCTCAACATATTTGGAATGGTTTGCAAGACTCAAATATTTGCTCTCTTCTGGCTTTCTGTTATTCTTGTAATTAGAATTGTCTTGCTAACTTGTTAGCTAGCATGTTGTTCACCACTACATTTTCATTATTTTAAGTATGTAAGACCTATAGTTCTATATACACCATCGATTTGGATTACCGAACCATTTTGATATATGTGTATGTATTTCAGTCGACAAAAAAAAAAAACTTCTAAGATCAGTTTAAACTGAATTTTGGTTATCGCCTTCTCTGCGATCATGGATTGGGTTGGACCTAGACATATGGGCTTAAGATACGTTTTACAAGCTGTCATGATGAATACAATTATTGTCTTAAGTGTCACGAGATATTGAAATCGTCAAAATAAGCCAAACATGCACCAAGATATCAACGCACATGTAGTTATTATATAGCAATAGTATTCTAAACGTAATGAACCGTCGATGTATCGACGTGTACTTTTTGCATTCACTTTCTTTTGTCTTCAAAAATAAAATGAAAATCAGAAATAAAGAGGTGTAATATTATCCACGTAGGAGTTGAGATCTACGACGACCAAACTAATCGTTAGGAAAGGTTTCAAAATTTGAGGTTCTTATCCAACCAACGCTAACGTAATGCTAATCTCGTGTTTCCATTTCTTCTTCCTTTAATGCGATGTCTCTCTGCACCCAATAATTAAAAAAAAAGTTTCTTTACATTTTTTCTTCTAAGAGAATTTTTTTGGCAAGTTGGTGACATGGTGTACTTCCCATACTTATCCATATCCCATTGCTCTAACTTTTTGTTGCTAAAAGCTAACTTAAGGAGTGATGAAGATTATAACTCATAATCAATCTAAAAGATAGACTCTTAACCATTTCTAATCACCACAATGTTCAAAGATCATATTTGGAGCTAGTGGTTATTTAGCCATGTGCATGGTCTTATTTTGATAGATTACCTTTTTGGATTGTTTGAACAAAAACATAAATACATGTAGCTAATTTCGATATATTAATTACTTTTCTAGTTGGAACCATTCGGAGAACAGCAAGTACCAATAACGTGAATGCATTTCCATTTAATATCACACAAAAGAAAAGTTCCATGTATCATGAATTTAGCAAATTCCATTTATAAATATTTGGCTTAACTAAAATTATATACATGGTTTCTTCTACATCTAGTAAAAAAAAAAGATAGATAAACCATGATACCTATGTATATGTATTTATATTAAATTTAAATATACCCCACATTTTTTGTTTTCGTCAACAAACAAACCACTTTATAGCTTATATATACACATCACACACACATATGAATGTGATGTTAATATAGTTTCGTGTGGACCTAACTAAAACTAGTCGTAACTCATTCATGGAGGCTTTGTTCTGCTCTGAGATACCCAACAACAACATCAGATCTTCCATTAACGATCTATCTTCTTCTTCTTCATATACATGGCCAATGATCATGACCTCCTCTTCTTCTTCTTCTTCATCTCCCACAATCATGAACATAGAGAACATTCCTAGATGCGACTGGGATCTCTCTCTTTCCGCCGTTGTTTCCTCCGCATCCACCGGATCAGACGCTATCGGAGCAATCGAGTTCGACCCTACCGGAGAGATCATAGCTACGGGAGGAATCGCAAGAAAGATCAGATCGTATCGTTTAAGCTCTTTGTTAGAGTCACGTGACGATCACGTAACAGCTTCAGAGAGCTATATTTGCACGCCGGCGAAGCTTAGTAGTCTCAAATGGAGACCCGATTTTTCCGGTCGGGTTATCGGGTCAGGAGATTACGACGGAGTTGTCACCGAGTACGACGTGGAGAAACAAGTGCCTGTTTCCGAGAGAGACGAGCATGGAGGTAGAAGGATTTGGAGCGTGGACTACACGCTTTACAATGGCTCTCTTATAGGCGCGTCAGGCTCCGACGACGGAACGGTTCAAATGTGGGATCCACGTAACGGAGGGACGTTAGAAGAAACGGTTAGGCCCGGTGGTGGAGCGGCGATTTGTTCGGTAGAGTTCGATCCGTTCGGTGGATCTTCCATAGCCGTTGGATGTGCTGACCGGAATGCCTACGTGTATGACATCAGAAGACTAGTGGACCCTTTGATCGTATTAGACGGCCATACCAAAACGGTGACGTATGCTCGATTCATGGATTCTCACACGATCGTTACCGGTTCGACCGACGGGAGCTTGAAGCAATGGGATATAGATAATGGACGGCGCGTGGTTCGCACGTACCGAGGGCATGTGAATAGCCGGAACTTTGTTGGGTTGTCGGTTTGGAGACATGGTGGTTTGGTCGTGTCCGGGTCAGAGAATAACCAAGTGTTTGTGTACGATAAGAGGTGGGAGGAACCGGTTTGGGTTTGTGGATTGGGTCATACGAACCGGTTTGGATCTGACCGACGGTTTGTTAGTAGTGTGTGTTTGAGACAAGTGGATGAAGATTGGTGCACACTTGTGGCCGGAGGATCCGATGGGGCTTTAGAAATTTTCTCGGGCAAACAAAGCTAATCAGTATTTATATTATTTTTTTCTGCTCATGATTAATACAAACTGTTTTTCAGTTGATTTTATACTGTCTATAGTTATTAATTTTAATATGATTGAATGTTACTACAATTCTTAAGAAGAAATTGTAAGTGATATTGAGAACTTTTTCAATCATTGCAATTCGAATACACATTTTGTAGGGAATTGAAAATTAATTCTAATAGTGTTTTAATTAGCGCTAGAAAATAAATAAATAAAATGTATCAAGGAGAGTGTATATATTGACTTGTAAAATGACAAGGAGAAGTCAAATGTCCACTTGAATGAGAAATTCTATTTCTATATATCTTTTTAGTTTATGGACCTTTTTTTTTTTTTACATAGCTAAGCTAGAGCTTTAGACGACTAAATTGATTTTGAGTCTAAAAGATATGATATGTTTTGTAATCAATTGACCATTTAATCATGTCATGTTCTTTAGTTTTGTAAAAAGAGAAGAAAAACTTGTCAGACAATACTTATACATATACATTCATGTAGGTTAAGAGGGTTGTTTAAAATTATGTAACTATAGTGGTTTGATGCAAAATAAAATCTGGCCCAAACGGCATAGTGGCCAACAAAACTTTGCCACATGACATGACTCCAGTAGCCCAGAAACTGGGCTGATCCAATCAGAGGTTGTCTTTATAGCCCATCTTTAGATGAGTTTTACATCTCTTGTCAACAAATGTTACGACCAACAAAGTCTTTTTCTTCAGGCAAATATAAAAAGAAATAACGTGGTTCAGAGATTAATTATTTTAGAAAAACGTAAGAGTCAGGACATATATTTGGAAGTTCAACATGAAAAGCCAGCAAAACCCATTTGGGTCACGACATATTGTATATGGAAATGCAAAATATTCCCTCTCTCAAATGAATACCCTATTTGTATATTCGAAATGTATTGTATACTTCTATTATCAATAAAATCCAAAATTAAGTTTTATACGTAAATATGTGCAGCAAATAGGAGGGAAGTGTTGACTCACCTACCAAGATTAATTACACAAATATCCTAACAAACAAACTATAATATTGATTATATTTAAAGAAATTTTGTGCATAGGGTTTTTAAATATACACATTGCCAACTTTGGTATACGGGATATCCAATTTGTCCGATCGCTTTTCAAAGATTGGATGATTCTTTGCATTCTTTAATTCAATTGTGTTCATTTTCTTTCATAATCATTGATACGGGACAGACAAAGATTGTTTTGTCAACGTTAAGTTTTGCCCTCTAGACCACTTTTACTCATTTATATGATTTGGTCAAATTACATCATTTACACTTTTACATACACAACATCTTGATATTTTTACTTTAATATATATTCGGAACCAAACTACTTAAGTCAATTTTTGACATCAATCTGTTTGACATTGATAGTGTCTTTGAGTGAGTTTTTGTATAAAGAGATGGAGACAAAGTGATACCAACTTGGTTAAATCATAGATAATACTGTGATTAATCCTAACATCTTATCATCGTAATGAAGATTTCCCTGTGATCGCAAGTTTGTCAATATCTATATTTTATTAGGCGTTAGTCTTTCTTCATAGACTTAGAAAAAGAAGAGAACGTAAACAAAAGATATCTGAAAGCAAAACAAGCAAAGATTCCTTCTTCTCTTTTTGTCTTTAATTATTTAAACCAAGTGACTTGGGTTTACAACTAATTTTTGCTTACATATTCTACCATACTTTTATTATATAGCCTATCTAATATACTTAATTACACATATGCACAAAATACAAAATACACATACATACACGTGTATACATGAAATTTCATTTGAGTCCGCATACGTATAAAATTATGTGTCTTTTATTATAGGACGCAGCCCCATTTGGCTATTTCCTAAAAGTCTCAAGACCATGGCTTTTATGATTTAAAACGTAATTTTTGTGTTTGCGTTTAATATAATGGTTTCTCTATGACTCTATCTATGCATAATTATCTATATATGCTCATAATACTTCTCTCTGTCTGTCTTTGTCCCTCTCTCTATCTCTCTAATTCATCATTTACACAAGTTTCTCTTAATTAAGACGACTTGAGAGAGAAAGAAAGATACGTGGAAGATGACCAAATCTGGAGAGAGACCAAAACAGAGACAGAGGAAAGGGTTATGGTCACCTGAAGAAGACCAGAAGCTCAAGAGTTTCATCCTCTCTCGTGGCCATGCTTGCTGGACCACTGTTCCCATCCTAGCTGGTTTTTTTTTAATCTCTAAAATCTTATATTAGACTCTCTTTTTTTCTTAACCCTATATCCTATATTAGACTCTTAATTCTCATCATTGTTGTTAATCTTATCCTTAACTAAGAGTAATTGTTGTGCCAGGATTGCAAAGGAATGGGAAAAGCTGCAGATTAAGGTGGATTAATTACCTAAGACCAGGACTAAAGAGGGGGTCGTTTAGTGAAGAAGAAGAAGAGACCATCTTGACTTTACATTCTTCCTTGGGTAACAAGTAAGAAACCCTAATAAAAAATACACCTTCTATTTTTGTTGTCTACAATCCATTCAGGTCTATGTGAAAAACCATTCATTAAGTAGATTTTTCATTTGATTTTTATGATTTGGGTCTGATTAGGTGGTCTCGGATTGCAAAATATTTACCGGGAAGAACAGACAACGAGATTAAGAACTATTGGCATTCCTATCTGAAGAAGAGATGGCTCAAATCTCAACCACAACTCAAAAGCCAAATATCAGACCTCACAGAATCTCCTTCTTCACTACTTTCTTGCGGGAAAAGAAATCTGGAAACCGAAACCCTAGATCACGTGATCTCCTTCCAGAAATTTTCAGAGAATCCAACTTCATCACCATCCAAAGAAAGCAACAACAACATGATCATGAACAACAGTAATAACTTGCCTAAACTGTTCTTCTCTGAGTGGATCAGTTCTTCAAATCCACACATCGATTACTCCTCTGCTTTTACAGATTCCAAGCACATTAATGAAACTCAAGATCAAATCAATGAAGAGGAAGTGATGATGATCAATAACAACAACTACTCTTCACTTGAGGATGTCATGCTCCGTACAGATTTTTTGCAGCCTGATCATGAATATGCAAATTATTATTCTTCTGGAGATTTCTTCATCAACAGTGACCAAAATTATGTCTAAGAAGAGTGAATATGATCGTAAGAGGAACATAAGCTAGTTACTTGTGTTACAAGTTACAAAAAAAATCTAGATTCTTAAATCAAACATGAACAAAGAAAAAACTTATTATGTGGAAAGTCCATTTGAATTGGTTTTAATCATTTATTTTTCACGACAATCTGTATATACAGATAGAATAACATTTGTAAATTTTTTTTATATGAAAACAATTATTTGTAAGTTCAGTGTTGTTTATAATTGGTTCATGTCTCTTTCTTTGTCTGTCTTCTTGTTCGTCCATAGAGTTTACTATTGTCGTAGACTTACTTAAACAACATTTCAAAGTCAGTATTTTAACGAGTAACGATAATTAAATAGCTACTAGGATGTTTCATATATACACTCTTCTTCTTGATCATATCATGGTTGAAATTAAATAATCATCTGTCATAATCAAGCTTGCTTTGAAAAGAACAAGAATAACGAGAATAATAATCGTCACTGGTGTCCATTTTAACGAAATATCCTGCAAAATTTGTAATAGAATAAAGTAAAAGTTAATTAACCATAACCGAAGCCACAAATTCTCAATACATTGAATTCAAAGTGAAGCTTTAGTCCTATTTTGATGAACCATATGTTTGATTTTTTTTTCAATATACCTGAAGACATCGTGAGCTCCAAATGGTTGAAACAATCATTGGAGGATCTGAGGACGCCTTTTCTAATGTTTCTTGCAAAACAAAAATGTTACAAATTCAAGTCTTAAAAAAAAAAAGGGGGATAAAAGAAGTTCGCTAATTTCAAGAACAAGTACCTAAAATTTGTTGTCTTTGTATTATATCATTCAAATGCTCAGTAACTACATCGAGTTCTTGTTTCCGCAATGCATTCAGCTTCGATAGATTAGCTTGTGTTCTCGTGTCTATATATTGTTTTCTTATTCTCCCTATGATCTTACCAAACCTAATGAAGCTATAGGGCTTTGAGATTTTCTGGATCAGTGCTTTCTCGTCCAGCTTATCAAGCTCCTTGTTCAGATTCTGCAAGTAATTAAACAATAGCTTTCTTGGATATGAAGAATCAGATAGCGCGATGTAACATATCTTCTTCTCCACCAGGAAGCTTCAAAAATGAAAGATTAATAAACGAGTAAATTGATTATTAAAAAGAAAAAATGGAGAAAATTAATGCGAAAGGATACTGGAAAGAATGATGATCGAGCAAGATGGTCATCTTTGGATGTAATAATGAGTCTTTGGAGACTTGTTTAAGAAGAAATTCTGCTTGTTGCTTGTACAGCAAGAAACTAGTATTGTCCTCTTGGTTGACATAGGTTTGATCTTGTGCAAGAGGCAATCCATCTTCAACCCTACCAACTATTGTTAGTTTCACCATTATCGTTTCTTGAACTATTCAGAAAATTGATGTCTTATATAAACAAGAAGAGGTTGAGAAGGATTGAGGATGAAGATATTCTATTTGGGTATGCAAAGAAACATAGCGTGGTGGTGGAAAGTTAATGAATGAAAAACTTTGGGGGCGAAAAAATTGAAATGAAGAAGTAAAGATTTGGGATATCTTGTTCATAAAGACAACTTTAAGGAAAGGAGAAAGCATATTAGTTTTCCATGTGTAATTGATATTTTCATTCTGTAAAGTGCAAATGTTTAATCCAAATTTTGGTTTGTTCTTCATTTCGAATTGAATCGGTTTTACGGATCAAAATAATAAATCATCAAAACTATATTTTCTTGGAGTTATTTTGGGACAAATTGTATTGCATCAAATCGAATTACAAGGAAAAATAATTAGTGAAATAAATCAAACTTTCAACACCATTATTAGCAAACTTAGTTATCACGGATGGAAATGCGATTAAAAAGTGGGAAAATTAGGGAAGTATAGAGACTTTAATTAAATGGAAGAAGATTGAAGAAGTAATATAGCTGAGTAGCTATCGTTATCTTCATCGGAAGAAGGAGGAGACTCGAAGGAAACAATTAATATCAACAAAGTAGCAAAGATCATTGTGATCACAGCCATAGAATTGACTAGAAACGCTTCTAATCCATGCTTGTCAACGCCCTGAATTTTCCATGGAAGTAAGCTTTTTCAACAAACCCTAAGACCGAGTTTCCAACAGCAACAACAAAAATATAGAGGCCAATAGAGACGTGCACTGGACGCAAGAGTCTTTGGTCGGCTGGTGATGCTTTGAAGAAAATTACAAAGCCATTTTTCAGCTGCAAAGTTGAAAAAATAACCTTTCAAATTTCAATCAACCACTTTCATTCCACTTAGAATGATTCAACTAATAGAAACATTCAAAATATTATTTCTTGTAAGGCTAATCTGGCTACGGTCATAAGGAATATACCTGGCTGATATAAAGACAAAAGACCACAACACCAATCCAAGAATGGAGGCTATAGAAATTTGGGATGTTTAACTCGTTGTGGTACTTGACGGCAAAAATGATTCCCAAAATTCTGAGTATAAGAGCAATTACGTGAAGACCAAAGTGGATCTTTTTCTTCGTTTCTCTCTCAAATGGAAGCGATTTGTGACTTATTATTGCTGCTTTTTTATTTCCAACAAAATTGAAATTGATCAAAACGCAAACGCAATCTAAGCTGCATGAAGTGAAAATATATATATCATCTGTTTCAGTTCTCTTTTTGTTTTGTTAAGTAGCAAAGCAGTTAAGCAGGCATCTAACTCTGCGTCACGTAGTTGTGCCAACTAGTCAACGACCGTAGAGTTGACGAATCATGCCACTTAATGTGTTACAGGCTCAAATATCCAACCTATATGAGCCCAGCCCACTTATTTATAACAAAGACCTTAGGCCAAGAGTCCGTCCAAATAACAAAAACGACAAACAAAAATAGGCGTCAAGTAAATTAAGAATCTTTCAACATTATTGAGAGCCTCATTTTTTATTTATATTTTTTATATTATTAAGAAGCACTACATAATTGAAAAAACGAAAATCTTTTAACTAATTTTTGCTTTTCTAAAATAGGACAAATGGATTTTTAAGTTACATATTTTCTAAATCTACTATTTAGCTTCGAGTATGGTGTAATCGACAAACGTTTATTTATCCAACAATTACCATTTGTTGAAATAATTATTTTATTTTGAACACAAAAACAAAAACAAAGTCAAAATTAGAGATGATATATTCTTTTTTTAATTAAATTTCTCTGATATGATATTTTAAAGTTTTCAATTACTAATACAACCATCTTTTACGATATAATACTCGAAATTAAACACAAAAATCAAATATTCTATATTAGACAAACTATTTAGATTGCACTTAGAAACACAATTATGTAAATAGCACTTGGCAGATTTACTCACATTTGGCAAGCAGAATACCAGTCAGGTTAGAACCGCATGCTTCAAAAAATTTGACATCAAAATAATCATCAATGTTTTCAACTTCTGCAACTAAAATGTATTTGAAGTTTTAAACACCTTCTTCTGTAGTCTCAGTTAAAGATCCAACTCCATTGTTAAACACTAAGTTTTAAACGGTTAAAAGAATATTAGAAGTGAAATTTTTTTAGAAACTATGTTATGATATATTCATGTGGAAGAGAGAGAGCACATATTTATATTGGTCAAGAATTTGTATTTGGTTATTTAATGAGAGATTTCATAAGTTGATTTTGGAAGCCTTCAATGTCAAGGCCTCTTAGAGTGGATCCATAGGTATTTTGATAAGAATCATCGGCACATGTTATGTCAGTATAGATGTGAGTACAGAGCACTATGAGAGAACTAATATTTTCAAATACTTGTTCATCCGAATACTTTATACCTAAATTATTCCAAATTATTCGAAAATACTTTAAAAAATCTAAATTTATTTGAATAAAAAAGATAAGTAAAAATTTATCATATAATATTTGGGTTGGTTACTTTGTACCGAAATCACTACATTAATCATCTAACTATAAGTTAGAGGGGTATAAAATTTATTAGATGGGCTTCAAATATATTTTAACATTCGTTCCGTTCTCGTGTAATATCCGATCTAAACCGATATCCGAAATACTTAAAAAAGATTCAGACAAATGGGTAAAATATTATTTTAACCTACTATAATAATCTTGTCTAATCGGTAAATGTTATTTATTCAACAATCGCCATTACTATAATCAATTACTTATGATAGTAATGACGATTAAAAACTACTATATACTTATTATAGTAAAGTCATTATTCATTTGGATCAATCAACAAAATAATATGGATGATTAGAAAATAATTAGGATTATTTGGGATTTTTTCTTTTGAGGAGTAAATTTGACTATTTGAGTAACTTTCTCTTAAAACATTAAACAAATCTTACATTAATATACCAGCTTAACAAAATTATCAGAACGCCTAGCAACTTAGTGGCCCAAGAAAAATATGTCTTTTAGTGAACCAGATTTCTTCATAGATAAAAAGTTTAGTCATAATCCCCAAAAATTTATGACCAAATTATGGAGAGAGTAGCTGAGTAGGGGATATAGAAAACTTGTTAGACAAAAAATTAAGAGATGAGATGTCTAAATAACATTTAAAATAAAAATAAAAATTTAGGAGACAAAGAAGATGAGTGCATTTAAGAGAGGGACAGCACATGTTTTCATGTGCTTCCAATACTTACGCCATTTTTTTATCCGTATGATTCAGCTTCTAATCATTTTATAATCAGCTATAAACAATTTTAATACTTTGTCATTATTAGAAAATCAAAATCATTAATTCTGATGAGTTGGTTTGGTTTAAAGTATTTCAGGAAAATAGTTTAAGATTGCGAAAAAAATGAAGAGAAATGTTGAAATTATCAAACCAATAATATCTACTGATACTAGAAAATAGTGTATATAAAATTCTGAAATAAATGTGTTATCATTAATATAACACACGCAACATACATATATTCTATGGTGTGTACAGCTGTATGTACATAAACATAATGCATGATGGATCATGACGACTATGTGGCATGCAGATAAAGGCATTTCTGGTTTTTCTTGGGTCCACCAATACTATCAATAATGGTGTTATGTGCGATGTGTTTCATTCAAGTACAATAAAAACAAAATATAACTTATTCCCTTCAAATTTAATTTCACAACTAGAAGGTAGAAGCCACTAAACCTCTTCACACTCACTCATGTAACTATTAATTTAAATTAATTTGAATAAACCCTACAAAAAAGAAAAAGCGTAACCTACTACTCTTTAACCTGACAAAAAATGGAAGCTAATTTTCCATACAAAGTTCACTTTATATTATACAAGTTTAATTACATACAATCTTAGACTTTTTTGTAAGTCACACCAAGCAATAAAAAGGGAGGTTGGGGTGTCTATTAAATTTAAGGACCCATAAAATCAACCACATTTATATGCCTTACTGCAATAAAAAGAAAAGCACTTTTCAATTCAATTAATAAACTATTAAAAGTTAATTTCCTACTCAATCAAACCCATTAAAGCAGTAAGAAAAAAAAGGGTTTAGATGGAATCTACTAATAACTCACTGATTAAGTTTTAATATTAAAAAAGTTGTACGAATCAACCTTTATATTGTACAAGGAAAGTGATCATCGCAGACTGTAAATCAGGTTTTGTTGTTTTGTTTTAGTTTCCTCCTACATTCTTTGGAAGAAACTAATACAAATCAGAGAATTTGAGAATCCAAATTTTGGGTTGAAGAAGTTTTTGTTTCTGTAGAGAAAACAATGTTTAAGTCATGGAGGAACGACAAGAACAAGATCAAGGCTGTGTTCAAACTTCAGTTTCAGGCAACTCAGGTTTTGTGTTTTGTCTCTTTAAATCTCAAAACCCAATTATATTTCTCTGTTAAATTCAGACAATGTGTTTACTATATATTCTAGATCTGTTAACTCTTAAGTTTCAAGATTTGTTATGAATGTGAATGTGAAAATCTGGGGATGATCTCAGGTGCCGAAGCTGAAGAAGACTGCTTTGATGATCTCATTGGTACCTGATGATGTTGGGAAGCCAACATTTAAGCTTGAGAAATCTGAGGTTAAAGAAGGGATCTGTTCATGGGAGAATCCAATTTATGTGTCAGTGAAGCTAATCAAAGAACCAAAAACTGGGATTGTTCGTGAGAAGATTTACCATTTCGTTGTTGCAACAGTGAGTCAAAACAAACAATCTCTGTGAATATGTCTTTTGAGTCATTCTGGAAAAAGAAAGGCTCAATTTTTTCCAAAATCTGTTTCAGGGTTCTTCGAAATCGGGTTTTCTAGGAGAAGCTTCCATTGATTTTGCAGATTTTCTGACAGAAGCAGATCCATTAACTGTCTCCTTACCTCTCAAATTTGCCAACTCTGGTGCTGTCTTAAATGTAATCTCTTTTCTTCTCCTTTTTGAAACCTGAGTTAGAAATTGCATCAAATATGTAAGAAATGTATGAGATGTTATATAAACTGTTTGGTTGTTGGTGCAGGTGACAATCCATAAGATACAAGGAGCGAGTGATTTAAAGTAAGAGTAGTTTTTTTTTCTGTGGTTGTTGTCTCCTGTTTTCTTTGTAAGAGATTTTTGACATCAAATTTTGTAGATTTATTGAGGAAAATAAAGATCAAACACTTAGCAAAGAAGACAGCTTCAAAAGTCTACAAAGCAATGATGACTTAGAAGGATATAACCAAGATGTAAGGTTCCTTGTTCAGAGAGTTAAATAAACTGTGTTGTCTATTGAGAAAGATCGTGATAGTTATCGATCTTTTGGTATGTAGGAAAGGAGCTTAGATGTGAACACGGCTAAGAATGCTGGCCTAGGAGGTTCCTTTGATTCCATTGGTGAATCTGGATGGATAGATGATGGGAATGCACGGTTACCTCAACGACATAACTCAGTTCCTGCAACAAGAAACGGGCATCGAAGATCAAACACAGACTGGTCAGCTAGTTCGACATCAGATGAAAGTTACATTGAGTCAAGAAATAGTCCTGAGAACAGTTTCCAAAGAGGTTTCTCTAGTGTTACTGAATCGAGTGACCCTATTGAAAGGCTCAAGATGGAATTGGAAGCTTTGAGGAGGCAATCGGAGTTATCTGAGTTAGAAAAACAGTCTTTAAGGAAACAAGCCATAAAGGAGAGTAAACGGATACAGGAACTGTCTAAGGAAGTTAGTTGTCTCAAGGGTGAACGTGATGGAGCTATGGAAGAGTGTGAGAAGCTCAGGTTGCAGAATAGTAGAGATGAGGCTGATGCTGAAAGCAGATTGAGATGCATCAGCGAAGATTCGAGTAATATGATTGAGGAGATTAGAGATGAACTGAGTTGTGAGAAGGATTTGACGAGTAACCTTAAGTTGCAGTTGCAGAGGACACAAGAGTCAAACTCTAATTTGATTCTTGCTGTGAGGGATCTCAATGAGATGTTGGAGCAGAAGAACAATGAGATATCTTCTCTGAATAGCTTATTAGAGGAGGCTAAGAAGCTTGAAGAGCATAAAGGAATGGATTCTGGAAACAATGAGATAGATACGCTAAAGCAACAGATCGAAGATTTAGATTGGGAGTTAGACTCTTACAAGAAAAAGAACGAAGAACAAGAGATACTATTAGATGAGCTTACTCAGGAATATGAGTCCTTGAAAGAGGAAAATTACAAAAACGTTTCCTCAAAATTAGAGCAGCAAGAATGCTCAAATGCAGAAGACGAATACTTGGATTCCAAGGATATTATAGACGAATTGAAATCTCAGATAGAGATATTGGAAGGCAAACTGAAGCAGCAATCGTTGGAGTATTCTGAGTGCTTGATTACAGTTAATGAACTTGAGAGTCAGGTGAAAGAGTTAAAGAAAGAACTGGAGGATCAGGCACAGGCTTATGATGAAGATATCGACACAATGATGCGGGAAAAAACTGAACAAGAGCAAAGAGCCATCAAAGCAGAGGAGAACCTGAGGAAAACAAGATGGAATAACGCTATAACTGCAGAGCGGCTTCAAGAGAAATGCAAGAGGCTTTCTCTAGAAATGGAATCGAAGCTGAGCGAGCATGAGAATCTGACGAAAAAAACATTGGCTGAAGCCAACAACCTTCGTCTGCAAAACAAAACTCTTGAGGAAATGCAAGAGAAAACACATACCGAGATTACACAAGAGAAAGAACAAAGGAAGCACGTGGAAGAGAAGAACAAAGCTTTGTCAATGAAAGTCCAGATGCTTGAAAGTGAGGTCCTGAAGCTCACAAAGCTGAGAGATGAGTCGAGTGCAGCAGCTACTGAAACCGAGAAGATAATACAAGAGTGGAGGAAAGAAAGAGATGAATTTGAGAGAAAACTTTCTTTGGCTAAAGAAGTAGCCAAGACAGCGCAGAAAGAGTTAACTCTCACTAAGTCGTCAAATGATGATAAAGAGACAAGGCTCAGGAATTTGAAGACAGAAGTAGAAGGTCTAAGCCTACAGTACAGTGAATTACAAAACAGCTTCGTTCAAGAAAAAATGGAGAATGATGAACTGAGAAAACAAGTATCAAACCTGAAAGTCGATATTCGGAGAAAAGAAGAAGAAATGACTAAAATCCTAGATGCAAGGTATGTGGACAATAAACTAACTAAACTGGAATGTTATTTGCGTTATGAATATTTGACTTAATTATGATCTAACACGGAAAGTAAACAGGATGGAAGCAAGGTCACAAGAAAACGGACACAAAGAGGAGAATCTATCAAAGCTATCAGACGAATTGGCGTATTGTAAGAACAAAAACAGTTCAATGGAGAGAGAGTTGAAAGAAATGGAAGAGAGATATTCAGAGATAAGCCTGAGATTTGCAGAGGTAGAAGGAGAAAGACAACAACTTGTGATGGCTGTCAGAAACCTCAAGAACGGTAAGAAGTTCTAGTATTTGTATGTCGCTGCGAATACAGGTGTTGTCAGATCATAGTAGAAATCACTATATAACTTGTACTGTTAATAGAATTCGTTTCTCTCATAAAACATTATTTTAAACTTATCAAGAAATCAATATTTTCCACTGAAATAAGTAACGCTTACATAAGATTTTGAGATGCCCACTTCCAAAATCTGATCATATCCACTGATTGGTTTTTGGTTAGTTTCCAATTGCTACGCCGTGTTTGTTTCTTTACTTCCATACAAGTTTTGTTTGGCCAGTTCCATTCGCTGTGTAAGATAGAGACTGGAATGAAAAAAAAAAGATGTTAAAGAAATCAACGGTATGAACAAATCTCACTTCTATAGGGATCATATATAATGAATACCTGTTTTGCTCGCTTATCAATTGGTGTGCATGACTTAAGAGGCGAGTAAAATCTCTCGTTTTTTGGTGAGGCTGAAGAATTCTTTGACCGCTTCTGCCTCTTCTCTTCTTGAAGTTTGTTGCCTCCTTTATACTTGAAAAACTCGAGTATGGATGGACTCTTTCTCTTGGTATTAGCTTTCTTTATGTTCCCTGGAGTCTCCAAACTAGGTGGAGAAGCATAAGAAGGAAGAGATTGTTGTTGTTTCCTTGCTCTGCTTCTTTCTCGAACTCTGTTAAGGAAATCAACCGTCCAAGGAGAACTTTGTACTTGATTTGAAGAACGGATTGCGTTTGATAGTGGAGATCCACCAAAATGTGATATTTCTTCTCTAAATGGAAGCTCTGTTGTTGGAACTGCAGATCTTCGTGTTAAGACCTCCTCCAAAAGGGTCCTTTGGCGTTTTGCTGGATAGTTATCAGCATAGCCACGCAAAGAAGTGTTGTTATCATATTTTGAATCTTTCTCAGTGGCGTATCTTTCAGAACTCGAGTCGATGTCAGCCGCCTTTGGGAAGTTAGGCTGGAGAGATCCAAAGAAAGATAACTTCCTTGAAGATTTTGATTTTCTTGGAAGTTCCTCTTCATTAACATCAGAAACTATTCGAGCAAACCTATTATAACCAGGAGAAGGCGGGAAGTCTTCCTCGAGATACTTATCAGCTCTGTCAATTACTTCACCTTTGTAGTCTGCGATGAAATTCTCCGAGTTCCTATTGTCATGCAAGTTAAAATCTCTCATCACCGGAAATTTACATCCTCTGTTCTGGCTCATGAATTTGTCTTTAACTGGGAAACTCCAATCTTCTAATTCAGGAATTCCAGGAAGACTGTCCTCCACTGAAAAATCAGGCTGATCTTTCTCCCAAAATGTGTCCTTTGATGATGAACCAGGTCCTGACTTCTTGTCAAATCTCTCAGGATCTTTAGACGGCCAAGAGTCATTGGGATGACTGATCCCAGAAGGTTTGAAAGGTGCATCTGAGAATTCAGTGACAGGGTCAAAATGAAAGATCTCATGATCTTTCGATGACCAAGAATCATCAAGTTGGAAATCCCCAGAAGACTTGAGCTGTGTATCAGCAAATTCTATCGAGGGAGAAAAATGCACCAAGTCGTCCATATCTATCTCATCTTTCTCAGCAATGTACTGTTTCTTTTTTGAGCCAGAATGGACACTGACATGGTGTGTGTCTGAGTCAGGTCCAGAAGATACCGAAGAAGAGCTGTCTGTCATTACAGATCTGGAGTCCTCCCTTGCTCCGTATCTGCATACTGAACTGAATAGATCAACACTCTCTTCAGGTACATGATACTTTTGCGTCCTTTCAACCTTGCTTTTATGTGGGAGCTTCATGAATTCGAGAAGTGACCCAGAAGATGACAGAATTACTTGAGCTGTGAGTGGATTCACGGAAGGAAACTTGGTGAGAAATGATTCTGCTAGAGATTCTGACTCGGGCATTTTGACATGGAGTTTGGACAACTTAACAGAAGATTTGATACACTTCAATATAATTTCATCCGTGAGATTAGCTGACGATGAGCAAAACATCTGTAAACTGATTCCTAGGCTACCAGCTGCTGCATACAGTTCATCAGAGGAGTCCATTACGGCAGCCAGGAAGGCGGGTTCCCCCTCAAAAACCTGTACGAAAAATAACAATCGTTCTTTAAGTTCTCTGGACTCAGTCTACAGTTTAGAAGAAAATGTTGCAGAGACTTTAGTATATGAGTGAGTATTAAACATCTAGTAAGTTTGTAATCATCAAATTAGCAAAAATAATAGAAGATGATTCTTAAAGTGAAAGGTCCACATATATACTGCAACGTTCCCACAAAAGAACGGCAAAAAGCAAAGTTTGGTGGAATTTACCATAATGCAAGTGCTGAAACTGAAACTCAATGACGTCAAAACATTAGTTGCGATATCTCCAATCCATGAAAGTGAACTTGAGGAAGTACCAATAGTTGCAGCCGACTTCTTACTAACAGTTTCACTATCATACCAGAGTAGGCAAACTGCAGGACTTAACATCAGGTCCACAGGTAGATCTGAATCGCGCTCCACAACTTGCACTCCTTCTTTTTCCATTGCTAACACCTTCTGGTATGTACTTCTTCTGGATATGATCATCTCCTTATCGACAGTTTTTGTGTTCACAACAATCACAGATCTTTGGTCAGAGAGACCCTGTTCAATTATCCCACGTTTTCTTTCAGATTCTTGAGGCATGGAGATAAATTCAGATTCATTTGTGGTTTCGGAAGATCCTGCATAACACACTTTTTCAAGTGGAACAAAGTTCAACACTTCTTCCAACCACCCAGTTTTCGTCTCAACTTCGTCTCCCTACAAAAGAGATAATAGTGTACATAGGTTCTCGTATCTGCATATTCTGGAACATATTCAAACAAAGCGTTCAAAATATGCAGTTATGGAATAAACGTGAATACCACTGATGTGACAACACAATTTTAGGTTAAAGTACATACTAATGTTAAACTTGCATAATTTTCAGTGTTGCAAAACCAATCAAGATCATATGCTCATGAAAGTACTATTTGTGATACAGATTGATCTACTGCTCTGAATTTGAACCCTTCACACAGACTCTTCCATCGTAATATACAATCTACCAATATAACTTGTAAGAAAAGGTTGAATGTTTCTCACCTTTATCATTTTGAGACTATAAGGTACTGTAACACCTGCACAGAGTTGCCCGCATGCACTGGGCATATCCAGCTCCACTTTTATGAAATGAAAGGAAGGAAAGGAATCCAACTTTGAAGGAAAAGAATATCTGGGCGAGGCATTTGGACCTCCATATTCTACAATGACGCTGAAATTCTCCACAGGAAAAGATGGAGAAATTTGCCTTAGATGAAAAAGAAAGGACTAGTTAGCTTAACTACTCCCAAAAGACAATTTCACTAAAAGATATTGAACAAAGAATCGATAAAGCTATGTTTTAGCATGCAAAGAACAATAATGCAGCAATTTCACGAGCAGAGAAGTAACAACATTTTGTGGTATCTCTTACAATCACCATGCTAAAAGACTGAAAATGCTTTTCAGGCCGCAATATATCAATTCTTTGGTTCCCTTTCTAGTTCCCAAAAAATTCAACTGTGAAAAGCTATGATCATTGATAATGAGGATATGGCTATAGGAAGAAATAATACTCACTCGTAAGAGATAATTAGACAGTCTGAAATCGGCAGGAAACCAAGTTCTATGGCTTCATGAACATTTGGTCGATTTCCACTTGGGGAGGGACTGTTGAGGTCATTGTAAGATAACCCCATGGACATCAGTAGCCTCTTCAGCGAGGACCAAAACACTTTCTCAGCCAAAAGTAATGCTTTGGAGTTCCCCCGGGCAAATTCTGACTGTAAAATCCCCTGGATAACAGCTAGTGATGGATGTGATCTTGTGATGTCTGTCTCATCTGATTTGTGTTCTGTTTCAACTGCTGAGTAGAGGGTGTGCAATCCTATCTTCATGGGATTTGAGCTTCGACATACCTTGTTAAGATAGATATATGCCACATGGATACCGAAGAAACACATATACCATGTCATCTGTTTAATTGCTAATAGTAATGCAAACGTGAAAGTCTTATCATCCGCCAACTGTGTTTTGTGGACATTTGCCTTTCTTATGCAGTCAATAAGCTTTCCTTTAGATATGCTGAGTAACTTAAGTTTATCTTCTGATAAATTCTCTGATTCATCCTTCACAAGAGTTAAATAGCTCTTCACAAATTCCCCAACAAGAGCCTGAATATTTTCTGAAGGGCGCACACTGTGAAGTATCATTTCCTCTGTCTTCGGGTTTGGGTGCATACCACCAGATCTACATGAAGCCTTCGAGTCAATAGACATACATTTATGGTTGGTAGTCTTAGCAGCTTCGACTCTAGACTCGAGATTATCTTCAATCACAGCCTTCTTCGGATCCATGAAAAAGGTTAAGTCATCAAAAGCAGACATTGATTTGAACAACAGCGTAGCCTTCTTAGCATTATCATCCACTGCACAATCCCTTGCTCCTGTTTTTTGGAAAGGGTTTTCCAATAACCCATGCGAAGTATTAACAGGAGCATGCTCATCAAGGTTAGATATACCATAGAAAGGTTCAGTGCATTTCTCTACAAGTGGCTCGCAGAAAGCATCTTCAGAGAAAATGAAATCATAAACCCATTTGTCTCCTTCTGAAGCTTCCCAGTTATAATCAATGTTGAATGTAACTATTTCTTCAAACGGATAATCACAATGGTTGTGGTTTCTTTCCTCAAGAAGGTTCCACGGCAAGTATATGTCATTTGAGGCAGACAAGGATTGAGGCTTGATCTTTGACAAAACATCCTCATAAATGAGCTCCAGAGATCTTGTCATCTCATAATCATGTAAAATAGGAGTAGGCAAAGACTTGAAGGCATCATCTGTGAAGGCAAGTTCGGAACTGACAACTAATTCATCGAAATCCTTGAAGTTCATCTCTTTACTGAACATACCGTAACAGATTTCTGGTTCAATGGCTTTTTGAAGACAAAGGAAGATATCAAAAACATCAGAGATATCCACATCCAGGATCTGGAATTCCTCATAAGTTACTGGTACAGCCACCTTTCCCTGAAATTCCTCAGCATTTGATATTTCCAGGATAGTCACTATATCCATTTCAGAAAATTCATCCTCTGGTACCACATCAGATTGGCCACTCTTGTTCAAATAGCAATCCGTAGAGAGTACATCCAATAGATCATAATCCTTTGAGCCTATAAGCTCCTTAGAATTGATAATGAGAGAACTCCCTGCATTAGTGTCTTGGGGTTCAATCGTCTCAAGAACAGTAAATACTTTATCAAGCACAGATAAGCTTGATAGTTCGCTCAAGTTTACTTCATCCACTTCTAGAAGGGGAAATCTGGCATCTTTGAACCATGGTTGAATCTTGCGGAAGCATTCATTTTCTGCTACAGAAGTGTTGTTCTCTGTAAAGTAATCAGAAGGAATGTAATCAACAGAATAAATCTGCTCTTGAATGTCCTTTGAGTTCTGCAGGATAATATCTGACCCCTCATATTTAACCTGCAATAAGAAGACTAGCTAAAATCAGATGATGCCAAGAACAGGAACCAGCTCTACCACTCTACAGCAAAAGCAAAAACTACTGTTGTGTGTGCCAACTAAAATCAACTCAGGGATTTACCGGGTCATTTTTGATCTCTAGAACTTCAGAGAAACATTGGAGATGATCCTCACTCGTGCATAAGAGCTTGTTCTCCTGTATATCAAAAGATGCTTTATCTCGCAATGAAAAAGAAAAAGCTGAACTAGTTCAATTAGTACAATGCTTACACAGCTTGAGCAATACCATCTCAAAATCCAACTCTGGAGTCTCCAACTCAATAATTTTAGGTGTAGCTTTATCCGCAATGGCATCTCCGTCATCCTTCTGCAAATAGATCATAACTTCGGTTTTCAAACTCCGGTAAGATTCGCTTAAGCTACCAAAATTTCCAACCCAAGTATGAATATAAGATCTAAGCAACAATCAGAAATGGAAACTGAGAAAACACACCACAAATTTCGAAAAATCTACAACCAATCTCACTATAAGAAACAAAGGACCGTTGACAGAAACAGTCAGCGAGACTCAGGAAATTCGAAATTTCACCTCCAGGAACTGATAATATCTAGATCGAAGGAACTTTACCTCGTCTGAGTAATAAACTCCGAGCGAAGAGTCGTCGATTTCAAAAACTCGATAGTCCACACTGACGCGGTCGGGAACCACGTCGGAAAGGAACTTCGACAAAGCAGCTTCAATAGGCAAATTTCCGATAGGGATACTAACATTTTCGATCGAGCCAAATCGGAGACGGTCTTCTTCTCCGTTGTAGACGATGGGTGCCGGGAAATTATCAGGAGCCGGAAGATTGAGGAAGCCTAGGGTTTCAAATACGTGAGAAGGTGGAGTAGAGAAGTAATCGATGTTGAGAAATCGAGTTCGCATCGTAATTTTCTAGATCCGTCTTGGGAGCTCAGACTGTATCAGTGATGATGATGATGATGAAGAAGAGAACGAATTTTGAAATTGGCGGTTTTGAATTTTTAAGAAATTAAAAAATATCCCCCGTCGATTTCAAGAGGGAGATGGAGATACCAAAGCAACTCTCGCCACTTGTCGTCTTTTAATTTTAATTGAGTACGTTATGCCGTTTTAAATGTTCAAAACAGCACACAGTTGATAGCTGAATTGATTTTTTCTTTTGCCGTTTTGTTATATTTAAACAACACACAGTGCATTTGCCAAATAACTACATGATGGGCCAATAAACGTGGACCGACTAAAACTAAATAATAGAAGATACATCGATAGGCTTCTCTAAAGATCGGATAAAAGATAATGTCGCATAGCCACGTAGAGAGCAACTGGCTGAGACGTGGCAGGACGAAACGGACGCATCGTACGTGTCAGAATCCTACAGAAGTAAAGAGACAGAAGCCAGAGAGAGGTGGTTCGGCCATATGTCATCGTTCTCTCTATAAACTTTATGGAACTTTGTTCTGATTTTCTCAGAGACACGAAAAGAAAGAAAACAACACTAGAACAAAGAGGGTTTGATTGATTCACTTGAAAAAGAGAAAACACAGCTTTGGAAAATGGAGTCACAGTTGACACGTCCTTATGGTCATGAGCAAGCAGAAGAACCAATCAGAATTCACCATCCAGGTATATATATATCTATGACAGAAGATTCTAATTTGAGAACTTTTCTCTTAATTTGCCTTATTTATTGTGATTCGGATACAGAAGAAGAAGAGCATCATGAGAAGGGAGCATCCAAAGTGTTGAAGAAAGTAAAAGAAAAGGCTAAGAAAATCAAGAACAGTCTCACTAAACATGGAAATGGTCATGATCACGATGTGGAAGATGATGATGATGAGTATGACGAGCAAGACCCAGAAGTTCACGGCGCACCAGGTTAATTTCTCTGTATTAAAGTCCTCGTCAATCAGCAGTTATATTTTTTTGTGTATTAACGGTTTTTCTGTTTTTTTATGTGTATGCACAGTGTATGAATCCTCTGCCGTGAGAGGTGGTGTAACGGGTAAACCTAAGTCTCTTAGTCATGCCGGAGAAACTAATGTTCCGGCATCGGAGGAGATTGTTCCTCCAGGGACAAAAGTTTTTCCTGTCGTGTCTTCTGACCACACCAAACCCATTGAGCCTGTATCATTACAAGATACCTCTTACGGACATGAGGCACTGGCTGATCCTGTAAGAACGACGGAAACATCGGACTGGGAAGCGAAAAGAGAGGCACCGACTCATTATCCTCTCGGAGTGTCAGAATTTTCAGACAGAGGAGAGAGCAGAGAGGCTCATCAAGAGCCATTGAACACTCCTGTGTCTCTGCTTTCAGCAACAGAGGACGTGACTAGGACGTTTGCTCCTGGTGGTGAAGATGACTATCTCGGTGGTCAACGGAAAGTCAACGTCGAGACGCCAAAACGTTTGGAGGAAGATCCGGCTGCTCCAGGAGGAGGATCGGATTATCTCAGTGGTGTATCTAATTATCAGTCCAAAGTTACTGATCCCACGCATAAAGGTAATGACTTTGGCCGAGACTTTTTTTAGGGTTTATGAATCTGTAATAACTCTTGTCTGTTCTGTTTAAGGTGGAGAAGCTGGAGTACCAGAGATTGCTGAGTCTCTTGGTAGAATGAAAGTGACTGATGAGTCTCCTGATCAGAAATCAAGACAAGGACGCGAAGAAGACTTTCCGACGAGAAGCCATGAGTTTGATCTGAAGAAGGAATCTGATATCAACAAGAATTCTCCGGCAAGATTTGGAGGGGAATCAAAAGCTGGGATGGAGGAAGATTTTCCGACAAGAGGTGATGTGAAAGTAGAGAGTGGATTGGGAAGAGACTTACCGACGGGAACTCATGATCAGTTCTCACCAGAACTATCTCGTCCCAAAGAGAGAGATGATTCTGAGGAAACCAAAGATGAGTCGACACATGAGACAAAACCAAGCACCTACACAGAGCAGTTAGCTTCAGCTACATCAGCCATAACTAACAAAGCTATAGCCGCAAAGAACGTCGTTGCCTCAAAGCTAGGTTACACCGGAGAGAATGGCGGCGGGCAAAGCGAGAGCCCTGTAAAAGATGAAACTCCGAGATCTGTTACTGCTTACGGGCAGAAAGTGGCGGGAACTGTTGCTGAGAAGTTGACTCCGGTTTACGAAAAAGTCAAAGAAACAGGATCAACGGTGATGACAAAGCTACCTCTCTCCGGAGGTGGAAGTGGAGTGAAGGAGACGCAACAAGGGGAAGAGAAAGGTGTGACGGCTAAAAATTATATATCAGAGAAGCTGAAACCTGGAGAAGAGGACAAAGCTTTATCGGAAATGATAGCTGAGAAACTTCATTTTGGAGGAGGAGGAGAGAAGAAGACAACGGCTACAAAGGAGGTGGAAGTGACGGTTGAGAAGATACCTTCCGACCAGATAGCGGAGGGGAAAGGACATGGTGAGGCGGTTGCAGAGGAAGGAAAAGGTGGAGAAGGAATGGTGGGGAAAGTTAAAGGAGCGGTCACTTCTTGGCTCGGTGGTAAACCGAAGTCGCCACGGTCCGTTGAAGAGTCTCCACAATCACTTGGCACCACCGTTGGTAAAACTCCCTCGTCCTTGTGTTACACGTAATGTTAAGATTTTGATGTGTGTATTATTTTTGTAATTTTACTCAAAATGTTTTGGTTGCTATGGTAGGGACTATGGGGTTTTCGGATTCCGGTGGAAGTGAGTTGGGAGGCAGTGGCGGAGGTAAGGGAGTTCAAGATTCTGGGAACTGAAGATTTGGGGTTTTGCTTTTGAATGTTTGTGTTTTTGTATGATGCCTCTGTTTGTGAACTTTGATGTATTTTATCTTTGTGTGAAAAAGAGATTGGGTTAATAAAATATTTGCTTTTTTGGATAAGAAACTCTTTTAGCGGCCCATTAATAAAGGTTACAAATGCAAAATCATGTTAGCGTCAGATATTTAATTATTCGAAGATGATTGTGATAGATTTAAAATTATCCTAGTCAAAAAGAAAGAGTAGGTTGAGCAGAAACAGTGACATCTGTTGTTTGTACCATACAAATTAGTTTAGATTATTGGTTAACATGTTAAATGGCTATGCATGTGACATTTAGACCTTATCGGAATTAATTTGTAGAATTATTAATTAAGATGTTGATTAGTTCAAACAAAAATTTTATATTAAAAAATGTAAACGAATATTTTGTATGTTCAGTGAAAGTAAAACAAATTAAATTAACAAGAAACTTATAGAAGAAAATTTTTACTATTTAAGAGAAAGAAAAAAATCTATCATTTAATCTGAGTCCTAAAAACTGTTATACTTAACAGTTAACGCATGATTTGATGGAGGAGCCATAGATGCAATTCAATCAAACTGAAATTTCTGCAAGAATCTCAAACACGGAGATCTCAAAGTTTGAAAGAAAATTTATTTCTTCGACTCAAAACAAACTTACGAAATTTAGGTAGAACTTATATACATTATATTGTAATTTTTTGTAACAAAATGTTTTTATTATTATTATAGAATTTTACTGGTTAAATTAAAAATGAATAGAAAAGGTGAATTAAGAGGAGAGAGGAGGTAAACATTTTCTTCTATTTTTTCATATTTTCAGGATAAATTATTGTAAAAGTTTACAAGATTTCCATTTGACTAGTGTAAATGAGGAATATTCTCTAGTAAGATCATTATTTCATCTACTTCTTTTATCTTCTACCAGTAGAGGAATAAACAATATTTAGCTCCTTTGTAAATACAAATTAATTTTCGTTCTTGACATCATTCAATTTTAATTTTACGTATAAAATAAAAGATCATACCTATTAGAACGATTAAGGAGAAATACAATTCGAATGAGAAGGATGTGCCGTTTGTTATAATAAACAGCCACACGACGTAAACGTAAAATGACCACATGATGGGCCAATAGACATGGACCGACTACTAATAATAGTAAGTTACATTTTAGGATGGAATAAATATCATACCGACATCAGTTTGAAAGAAAAGGGAAAAAAAGAAAAAATAAATAAAAGATATACTACCGACATGAGTTCCAAAAAGCAAAAAAAAAGATCAAGCCGACACAGACACGCGTAGAGAGCAAAATGACTTTGACGTCACACCACGAAAACAGACGCTTCATACGTGTCCCTTTATCTCTCTCAGTCTCTCTATAAACTTAGTGAGACCCTCCTCTGTTTTACTCACAAATATGCAAACTAGAAAACAATCATCAGGAATAAAGGGTTTGATTACTTCTATTGGAAAGAAAAAAATCTTTGGAAAATGGATCAAACAGAGGAACCACCACTCAACACACACCAGCAGCACCCAGGTAGATTCTAATTTCAGAAACTTATATTTTTTTTAAGTGACAATCCTCTGAATTTACTTAAACTTATTGTGATTTATGGATACAGAAGAAGTTGAACATCATGAGAATGGTGCGACTAAGATGTTTAGGAAAGTAAAGGCTAGAGCTAAGAAGTTCAAGAACAGTCTCACTAAACATGGACAAAGCAATGAGCATGAGCAAGATCATGATTTGGTTGAAGAAGATGATGATGATGACGAGCTAGAACCTGAAGTGATCGATGCACCAGGTTACTTTCTTTTGTAGTTTCATTCAACTTATGATCTAAAAACTATTGGTTATTCAATTTTGCGTGACATTAACGGTTTGGTATCTGTATATGCAGGCGTAACAGGTAAACCTAGAGAAACTAATGTTCCAGCATCGGAGGAAATTATTCCACCAGGGACAAAGGTGTTTCCTGTCGTGTCTTCCGATTACACCAAACCCACTGAATCTGTACCAGTACAAGAGGCCTCTTACGGACACGATGCACCGGCTCATTCTGTAAGGACGACGTTTACATCGGACAAGGAAGAGAAAAGAGATGTACCGATTCATCATCCTCTGTCCGAATTGTCAGACAGAGAAGAGAGTAGAGAGACTCATCATGAGTCATTGAACACTCCGGTCTCTCTGCTTTCTGGAACAGAGGATGTAACGAGTACGTTTGCTCCAAGTGGTGATGATGAATATCTTGATGGTCAACGGAAGGTCAACGTCGAGACCCCGATAACGTTGGAGGAAGAGTCGGCTGTTTCAGACTATCTTAGTGGTGTATCTAATTATCAGTCCAAAGTTACTGATCCCACCAAAGAAGGTAAGAACTTTGACCTTTTAAGATTGTGTTTTTCTTTAGTGATTATGAATATGTAATAACTCTGTTACGTTGTGTTTGGTTTAGAAACTGGAGGAGTACCGGAGATTGCTGAGTCTTTTGGTAATATGGAAGTGACTGATGAGTCTCCTGATCAGAAGCCAGGACAATTTGAAAGAGACTTGTCGACGAGAAGCAAAGAATTCAAAGAGTTTGATCAGGACTTTGACTCTGTTCTCGGTAAGGATTCGCCGGCGAAATTTCCAGGTGAATCAGGAGTTGTTTTCCCGGTGGGCTTTGGTGACGAGTCAGGAGCTGAGCTGGAAAAAGATTTTCCGACGAGAAGTCATGATTTTGATATGAAGACTGAAACTGGAATGGACACGAATTCTCCATCAAGAAGCCATGAATTTGATCTGAAGACTGAATCTGGAAACGACAAGAATTCTCCGATGGGCTTTGGTAGTGAATCAGGAGCTGAGCTGGAAAAAGAATTTGATCAGAAGAACGATTCTGGAAGAAACGAGTATTCGCCGGAATCTGACGGCGGTTTAGGAGCTCCGTTGGGAGGAAATTTTCCGGTGAGAAGTCATGAGTTGGATCTGAAGAACGAATCTGATATCGACAAGGATGTGCCGACGGGATTTGACGGAGAACCAGATTTTCTGGCGAAGGGAAGACCTGGATACGGTGAGGCATCAGAAGAGGATAAATTTCCGGCGAGAAGTGATGATGTGGAAGTAGAGACTGAGCTGGGAAGAGACCCAAAGACGGAGACTCTTGATCAATTCTCACCGGAACTTTCTCATCCTAAAGAAAGAGATGAGTTTAAGGAGTCCAGAGATGATTTTGAGGAGACGAGAGATGAGAAAACAGAGGAGCCAAAACAGAGCACTTACACAGAGAAGTTTGCTTCAATGCTAGGTTACTCCGGAGAAATTCCGGTGGGAGATCAAACTCAAGTGGCGGGAACTGTTGATGAGAAGTTGACTCCGGTCAATGAGAAGGATCAAGAAACAGAGTCTGCCGTGACGACGAAGTTACCTATCTCCGGAGGTGGAAGTGGAGTAGAGGAGCAACGAGGGGAAGATAAAAGTGTGTCGGGTAGAGATTATGTGGCGGAGAAACTGACAACTGAAGAAGAAGACAAAGCCTTTTCTGATATGGTTGCCGAGAAACTTCAGATTGGAGGAGAAGAAGAGAAGAAGGAAACGACGACAAAGGAAGTGGAGAAGATCTCTACCGAGAAGGCAGCATCGGAGGAGGGTGAGGCGGTGGAAGAGGAAGTGAAAGGAGGAGGAGGAATGGTTGGGAGGATTAAAGGATGGTTCGGTGGTGGTGCGACTGATGAGGTGAAGCCAGAATCGCCACATTCTGTTGAAGAGGCTCCAAAATCATCTGGCTGGTTTGGTGGTGGTGCGACGGAGGAGGTGAAGCCAAAATCGCCTCATTCCGTTGAAGAGTCTCCACAATCACTTGGCTCCACTGTTGTTCCGGTGCAGAAGGAGCTTTAAGAATATGAGAACTGAGATTTTCAAGTTTCACTTTGGATGTTTATGTGTGTTTTGTTTGACGTCTTTGATGTATTATGGTATAATTCCTTGTTTGTGTGAAAAAAGGACATTTGGTTAATAAATTGTTCGGCTTTGGATTAAGAAGTTCCTCCATACCAGCTACTAGGTCTAAAGTGGGTAAAATCATTGGATTTATTCCCTTCAAAGTTCTTAGAATTATTCACAGGATTTTACATTATGAGCTAGTAGTGTGACTTGTTGAGGTGTTGTCTCTATCGTTAAAGTTCTCGAATATTTCTAGGATGAGAGCATATTTGATTTTGTTTTCTATAGTTGCTTTTGTTTGTTTTGGGACTCCCTAATAACTCATCAAAAGTTATACAAAAAAGAAACGAAAATATTTTTAATGATATTTCATTGTTAAAATCCACTAAATGACAATTACATAAGCTTAAAAGATGACGAATGTGATGTTTTTGTGGCTAAAGTTAGTTCTTTAAGTGAAAACTTGACATTGAAACGCTCATTATGGAAAATTATTTGTTGATTCAAAAAGGCCAAGAAACACAACCGACTTAATTAAGACCATCTCCATTGGTCATCAAAATAAAGAGTCTTTAAATATAAAATTAATAGAAATAAGAAAAAAAAAGAATTTAAAGAATCAAGGTGAGAAATGTGTCTTCCTATAGACATTTAAAATCTTGTAATGGTCAGTTTAAAGATCATTCCCTCCATATGTCTTGTTGTTAGTGGTCAGTTTGTTTTTGATATTAAAATATTAAATATGTTGATTTTGAGACATAAAAAAAATAATTTAGCAATGAGGATGCTTTAACTTGCATCACTATGAGGTGTATATTGTTTCTACACTGATTTTGGATATTCAATTTCACAAGTTTAGTGATCGGTTTGATAAAGCTAAATTCTGAACTACTTATTTTCACATCATCATCAAGTATTATTTCTTTTTTTCCATCATTTTGACAAGTCATGCTCATGAGATTAGTTAAGCTTTATCCACATCACTTTAGTTTAGTGTAAATATATTGATCATCAACTTGACATTTATTTTGATTAGGTGCAAAAAGATGAAAGATTTGTTAATTTAAAGAGTTTTGCTTATCTTGCTCCTGTGATGGTGGACAAAAAAAAAACATATTTTACATTCATCTTTGATTATTACCATTGTGATAACAAACAATCACTGAATATTGTATTTTAAAGTGAATAGCTGTTTATTGAAAATTAGGTACTGACAGTATTACAAACGAATACCTAAAATTTTAGGTTTATATTTGTTATGATTTTTTCATGTTTTCAATAAACTTTACATGTACTAAAATTTATGATATAAATAATTGTTATAAATTATGCCACTGCGGATGAAGGTTATGTTGATTTATGTAATAATAGTAGTTTTAAAGCAGTGAATGATAACTTGCTGGACTATATAGGTTTTTCATGCAAGTCCTATTACTCTCATCTCATCAGTTATTTAGAATGATGAATTTCCAGAGCCGCCATACTTTTGTACTTCCAAAGGGCTTCTACTCAAAGGTTGATGGGCTATGCGTTTCATTTCTGTGAAAATAACAAAGTTGGATAAGAGAAATATGATTTTAGATAGGAAAAATTAGCACTAATGGTTTCAAAAGAAACAAACTTACTTCATTTATTTTATTATTTTAATTTATATTATCATGAGGTTCTAAATCTTTACCCATAAATATTCTTTCACAATGGAATATTTTATTGTAACATAAAACAAAAATAAAATATCACTAAATCTTAGTGACACTAACTTTGAGACCATGTTGCATGCGAAGAAGAACGGAAGGAACTGGTTTTGGTTTGTGCCCTTCAACGACCTTAATGTCATAGTTTCTAATGATTTCGACCGCTACTGTCTTCATCTGCAAGAATGTTAATCTTTTCCCCAAGCAAGTTCTTGGACCAGCGTTAAACGCCAAAAACTTATATGAAGACTCTTGTCTCAACATTCCACTGTCTGAAATCCATCTCTCTGGTCGAAAATCTTCTGCGTCATCTCCCCAAACAGATTTCATCCTGCCTAATGAATAAATAGGGATTACTACCCTCCAATTCTTATCAACTTTATGACCACTTGGAAGCACGTCTGGCTTTGCCGGTGACTTGTGGTTGAATGGGACTGATGGGTATAGCCTTAGCGTCTCACACACGGCACCGTCTAGGTACACGAGCTTGTCTAAATCTGCCGGATCAAACTTTGGCATCTTCTTGTTAATCTCTTGTCGGATCTTGGTCATTGCTTCAGGGTTCTTAGAGAGAAGCCAGAAAAACCAAGTGAGAGCTGAGCTGGTTGTGTCTCTTGCCGCTATCACAAGACCCAAAATAGTGTCTCTGATGAATTTATCGTTACTCGGTTTCAAGTGTTTATATTTGGTCGTGTCTATAGTCATGTAATATGTTAAAACGTCCATGGCCTCTCCTTTTGAGTCATGAATCCCATGATTTTTGATCTCCTCTCGTTTAGCTGATATGATCTTCCCTAGCATTTGATCGAAAACGTCGAGACCTCTTCTCATCTTCTTCTCTATTCCTACACCGATCCAAGATTGGATACTCCACAGGAAAGCCGGCTTGAGATGTCTATAGAACATGGCATCTGCAACTCCATCCATCGCATCAGCGAACTCAACCTTAGGCATTTCAACGGAGAGAGATTTTGGATCATACCCAGCCATCAAAGTAGAAGATGTGTCAAACAAGAATCTCTGGAACAAATCTTGCAAGTCGACAAGAATGTGTTTCTCAACAGCGTTATCAAGAATAGGAACAAGCCCTTGACTTAATTTGCTTACGCTTGTACTCACCGAAAAACTTTGGAAATCTTGATGGCTGAAAATCGCATGAGACGAGTTTCTCATATCCTCCCACAAGCCCGAGTCAACGTTGAAAATCCCATCTCCCAAGAATTCAAAGATCTTGTTAAACTTCTTCCCTTTGGGGTAATTCACGAAGTTTGAACTTAGAATATACTGGATATTCACCGGGTCAACAGTGAGCAATATGTCTGTTCCACTAAGCCATGGCCCTATGAAACAACCCGTCATATTTTCTGCCTCAAGAGCCTCCGTAACAAAGTCGTAGATACGAGGGATTTGGAAGAGCACACCCGGAAGCATCCCAAGGACCGGCCAGTTCATGACCATATGCTTTGGAGTTTTCTTGTGGAGCGAGAAACACTGGTAGACAAAGAAGAAAATGAATGCGATGAAGATTTCAAGTAAGCCTATGATCATCGCCATTATTGCACACAAAAATGATTTTTTTTTTTTGGTCAAACAAAATAATGGATTTTCATATGAGTGAGTTATTCATACAAGAACTCGTTTGCTATATATAACACATGTGTATATGTCATTTCAAATCATAGTATTGCTCTGTGTAAGAACATTTAATCACTGGTGTTTAGAAAAGTCAGAAAAGGAGTCTTGTATTTGTCAATTATTGAAGATGTTAAGTGGTGTGGAGTTCACTGGCATAATATTTTTTTTTTTTTTTTTTTTTTTTTAAA